>Ga0255051_10000082_pt1 | contig 33505 bp, 26 predicted proteins | sample JV7_2_9_MG_FD_181719 | JGI IMG/M metagenome (GOLD analysis project Ga0255051, IMG submission 181719) | Seawater microbial communities from Jervis Inlet, British Columbia, Canada - JV7_2_9 | ecosystem: Environmental > Aquatic > Marine > Inlet | place: Canada: British Columbia | collected 2016-10-06
TTTATGCGGTTCACAGTGAACGTCCGTTTTTTCACGATCTCGTCAACTACATGACCTCGGGGCCCGTCGTCGTTCAGGCGCTGCAGGGCGAGGATGCGATAAACAAGAATAGAGAAATCATGGGAGCAACGGATCCCGCGAAAGCGGATGAGGGAACCATACGCGCGGATTTCGCCGAAAGTATTGAAGAGAATATTGTGCACGGCTCGGACGGTCACGATACAGCCAAAGAGGAAATCGAATTTTTCTTCGGCAGCGACGGAATTTGCAAGCGCACGCGATAATTTTCTGAACTGATATGATGGACGTCACGCCTGAAAAAACAAACCTGCTCGGCCTGAGTGTTGCCGAACTCGAGGCCTTCTTTGAAGGTCAGGGCGAAAAACCATTTCATGCACGCCAGATTCTGCGATGGATGCATCAGCGGGGCGTCACGGATTTCGATCTGATGACGGATTTGTCGAAGGGCCTTCGTACCGGCCTGAAACTTCTCGCGAAGGTCGAGGTTCCGACGGCAATAACCGAGAGTTGCTCGACTGATGGCACTGTAAAGTGGCTGTTCGAATCGGGATCGGGGCAGGCCGTTGAGACAGTATTCATACCGGAGGCAGATCGCGGCACGCTTTGTATTTCCTCACAAGTCGGATGTGCACTGGATTGCGCATTTTGTGCAACTGGTGCTCAGGGTTTTAACCGCAACCTGCTGCCTGCGGAAATCGTCGGCCAGGTCTGGCATGCGAACAGGGCATTGCCGCCAAGGGCGAACGGTGAACCGGCGGTGACCAATGTCGTGTTCATGGGCATGGGAGAGCCGCTTGCAAACTATCGCAACGTATTACCCGTGCTCGATCTCTTGCTATCGGATTATGCCTACGGACTGTCTCGCCGGAAGGTCACGATCAGCACATCCGGCCTGGTTCCGAATATCGAGCGACTCGGCGATGACTGCAATGTTGCTCTCGCGGTGTCCCTGCATGCCGCGAATGACAAGTTGCGCAACCGGTTGGTGCCGATAAACAAAGTACACAATATTGAAGAGCTGCTCGGCTCCTGCTGGCGATATGCGGCAAAGCGCTCGAATCGATTCATCACCTTCGAATACGTCATGCTCAAGGGTATCAACGACTCGCTGGCTCACGCCGACGAGCTTTTCGGCCTTTTACGGGACCGACCGGCGAAGGTGAACCTGATACCCTTCAATCCTTTCGAAGGCAACGGATTCGTCCGTTCCGAGAGGAGCCGGATCGCCGAATTTCAGAATCGCCTCAGAAAGAATGGGCTCGTGGTTACGACCCGCAAGACGCGGGGAGACGACATAGATGCGGCCTGTGGTCAGTTAGCTGGTAAGGTCAGCGACCGGATACGGGTCAGACTCGGCGAAAAATCAGTCAGGGTGGCAACGGCGTGAAGACGAGAATAGATATTTTGGTGGGCAGTGTCGTGATATTCATGGTCGCGGGGTGTGTGACGTCAACGACTACCACAACAGCGAATTTCGAGGAGACTGACGATGCGGCAGAACAGAACTATTCCCTCGGCGCCAGGTATTACCAGAACGGCAGTTATGAAATCGCAAAGGTGCGCCTTGAACGCGCGCTGGAACTCGATCCGAAATTGGCGGACGCGCACTACATGCTCGCATTGACTCACGAGCAACTGGGGAATCCCCGGCTTGCAACGCAACATTACGAAAAGGGCGTCCGTGTTGAGCCGGGCAACCACAACGCGCGAAATGCCTACGCCGTATTCCTGTGCCGCCAGCAACGGTATAACGAAGCGGTGAAGCAGTTTGACAAGGCACTGAAGGATTCGGACAACCACACTCGTTACGTCATGTACACCAATGCCGGTGCTTGCATGACCCAAAAACCGGATTTCGAAAAAGCAGAGGAGTATTTCCGCAAGGCGCTGGAGGAAAGGGCGACACATGCCGAGGCCCTCATTCAACTCGCGGCGCTGAAATACAAGACCGAGAAATTCCTGCAGGCGCGGGCATTTTTGCAGCGGTTCCTTGCAAGTAACGAGACGTCGCCCGGCGTTCTGTATCTAGGCGTACAAATAGAAAGGGCGCTGCAGGACGATCGCGCGGCGACCGATTACACGAATCAGTTATTGCGCGAATTCCCCAATTCGCCCGAAGCAAGACGGGTACTGGAAGCGGCTTAGCATGGTCCCGGAATCAAACGACAATCAGGCGTCCGAGGGTGGAGGTGCCGCGCCCGTGTGCGGTGAGCGGCTGGCGGCGACGCGGCGTGAGCGGGGAGTTTCTGTTCGGGAAATAGCCAAGGAACTCCATCTGGACGAACCGAAGGTGCGCGCGCTCGAAGAAAACCGTTTCGAAGATCTCGGGGCACCGGTTTTTGCCAAGGGCCACATGCGTAAGTACGCACAACTCGTAGGCGTCCCGATTGACGATCTTCTTGCAGATTACTACCAGCTGAACCGCTCAGCGGGTGCGCCGCCGGTCGTGGGACCACCTCGAAAAGCCAGTCGCGAGATGTCCATTGGCCCCTGGGTCGCCGGCGTCATCGCCATCGTCGTGATTGCGGGTGCCCTGTTGTGGTGGGTAAACCGGGAACCGGCGGTAGATGCGGTAAACGTCGAGCCTGAAACGCAGACCCCGGTCGAATCCGGCCGTCAGGACGATTCCACTCCTGTGCCGGACGAAGGCACTTCCCCCGACGACGCAACGGTAACGGATGAATCTTCGGAAGATGCGGAGCTTTCGCCCGCCCTTGAAGAACCGCAAGTCACCGTAATTGAAACGACCGCCGAATCAGAACGCGTAGTCCAGGAGACACAAGCATCATTGGAGGTCGAAAACGCCCCTGTCGGAGACACTGTCGAACTCATACTATCTTTCAGCGGCGACTGTTGGACGGAAGTAACCGATGCGACCGGGCGACGTCTGTTCTTCGCCCTCGGGACAGATGGCAGATCCGTGACGCTCAACGGGGCCAAGCCGCTTGGCGTGCTTCTTGGCAGCAGTTCGAACGTCAGCATCCAGGTGAACGGGATCGACTACGATATCCCGGCTGCGAACCGTCGCGGAAATACGGCGAGATTGACGATATACGGCCAGTAGTCGTGAGCCGCAGGCCATTCGAAAAATGAAACCTCGAGCCATACGCGGGATGAATGACGTGCTTCCGGAAGATTCCGGAACCTGGCGTTTCGTGGAATCAGTCGTTCGCGAGGTCATCGAGTCCTATGGATATCGGGAAATTCACCTGCCGATCCTCGAGCAAACCGAGTTATTTCGCCGCTCTATCGGCGAGGTCACGGATATTGTCGAGAAGGAAATGTATACCTTCCTCGATCGCAATGACGAAAGCATTACGATGCGCCCGGAAGCGACGGCTGGGATGGTACGTGCCGGTATCAGCCACGGCCTCTTTCACAATCAGCGACAAAAGCTGTGGACGGCCGGCCCGATGTTTCGCCGCGAAAAACCACAGAGTTTCCGCTCGCGGCAGTTCCGGCAAGTCGATGTCGAGGCGATGGGTTATCCCGGGCCGGATGTCGATGCCGAATTGATCATCATGAGCGCCAGGATGTGGCAGAGACTGGGTCTGTCTCGCCTGACTCTTGAGCTGAACTCGCTTGGCACGCCCGAATCTCGTCGAAATTATCGCGAATCCTTACTGAACTACTTTTCGACCGTGAAATCGAAGCTCGATGAGGATAGTATTCGCCGCCTCGAGCGAAACCCACTGCGTATCCTCGATAGCAAGAACCCCGAAATGCAGGAGGTGATCGCGGATGCGCCGGCTATGCTCGACCACCTGGACGAGGAATCGGAACAGCACTTTGAGGAGCTGAAGGCGCTTCTTGATGCGGCAGGTATTACATATGAGGTCAATCCGCGACTTGTCAGGGGGCTGGACTATTACAATCGGACGGTTTTCGAATGGCTGACCGATGCGCTGGGGTCTCAGGGCGCGGTCTGTGCAGGCGGTCGCTATGATGGTCTGGTCGAAAAACTGGGTGGTCGTTCGACTCCGGCCATCGGCTGGGCCATGGGCGTGGAGCGGCTGGTCGGCGTATTTGAAGAATGTGGCGGTAAGGCACCTGAGGCCAATCCGGACGCGTATATCGTTGCAGTCGGCGACGCTGCACTCGCCCGTGGCATCGAAATTGCCGAACAACTACGGGATGCCGTTGCCGATATACGGATTGAGTTGAATCTCGGTGGTGGCAGCTTCAAGTCTCAACTGAAGCGGGCCGATAAGAGCGGCGCAGAAATTGCGCTGGTACTTGGCGAAGATGAGATCGCCGCAAAACAGGTCGGGCTGAAACCCCTGAGGACCGGTGAGGATCAGGTGCAGGTCGCGACGGAGCAGGTTGTTAAAGAGCTTTCGAGCCGCTTGACACGGAACAGAGATTAAAAGGGCGTTATTTGTGGAAGACCTATCTGAAAAAGAACAAATCGATGCAATGCGAGCCTGGTGGAAGGAGAACGGCCTCTACGTGATTAGTGGCATTGTGCTCGGCGTTTCGATTCTCGTTGGCTGGAATCTTTGGCAGGCTCAACAGCAAGCCAGCAGGGTGGAGGCATCTACGCGTTATGAGACGCTGGCCGGCGAGGTCGACGACGGCGATCTCGACGCATCGGAGGCCATAGCGGCGGACCTGTACGACAACTATGCTTCGACGACATATGCCGCCCTGGCCAGGCTTGCCATGGCCAAATTGTATATGGAAAAAGGTCGTGATCAGGATGCCGTGAATTCGCTGGACACGCTTCTGACCGGTCGCGCCAACTCCGAACTGAAGATGGTTGGGCGGCTCCGCCTTGCCAAGGTCTACCTCTATCAGGACAAGCATCAGGAGGCTGTCGAGTTACTCTCGGGTTTCGAAAGTACTTCCTTCGCAGCCCGCTACGACGAACTACTTGGTGATGCCTATGCGGCACTGGGGCAAATCGGGGAAGCATCCGCTGCTTACGAGCGCGCCATGCTGGACGACGTAAGCGCGCCGACGGTGAATCGAGAACTCGTGCAGATGAAGATAGTCGATTTGCCCGATGTCATACCCGATGTCATACCCGATGTCATACCCGATGTCATACCCGATGACACACCCGATGACACACCCGATGACACACCCGATGACACACCCGATGACGTGCCGGCGGGCGAGCCTGGGTCCGAACCGGTGAATGAACAATGAATATCCTGCCGCGCCTGCTGCTGCTAGCCAGTCCGGCTGTGCTTGTTGCGGGCTGCAGTATATTTGGGGGAGATGATGATGACGTTCTGCCACCGAAAGAGCTGATCAAATTCGAGGCGACGTTTCCAATTAAGAGAGCCTGGTCGGCCAAGCTCGGTAAAGGGTCCGAGTTCTTGCGAGTTTCATTGTCGCCGGCCGGTGACGGCAAACGAATATTTGCGGCCAGCCGTGATGGCGTCGTTACTGCACTCAATCCGGAAAATGGCAAGGCGATCTGGCGGGTGGAGCTCGATTTGCCCTTGTCAGCCGGTCCCGGTGCCGGGGAAGAGCGCGTCGTTGTTGCCGGCAGTGATGGCGAACTCGTTTGTCTTGCTGCCGGGGATGGCCGCGAAATCTGGCGAATCAATATCGACGCCGAGGCACTCGCCCGGCCATTGATCAAGAGCGGTTCGATCGTCATGCAAACGATTGATGGCCGGCTACGGGTTTTCTCTCTCTTCGACGGCGCAGAGCAGTGGTCGATTGTGCAGGATACGCCTCGTCTTACGCTGCGCGGTTCATCGTCACCGGTAATCGTCGGTTCAACAGTGGTGGCGGGTTTTGACAACGGGCGTCTTGTTGGCACCAACCTGACCACGGGCGTGACGGCGTGGGAGGCGATGTTGTCGCCACCTACAGGACGGTCAGATCTCGATCGACTGGCCGACGTTGACGGGGCATTGGCCGTCGCCGACCAGGACATTTACGCCGCGGGGTACCAGGGCAGACTCGTGTCCGTTGCATCGGAGTCAGGCCAGATCTTGTGGGCACGGGAAATCTCGACCCACGTCGGTGTCGGCGTCGATATAGCCAATGTTTATTCACTCGATGGGGAGGGCGAGCTTATCGCAATGACGCGACGTAGCGGTTCAGAAGTGTGGCGCCAGGAGGCGCTGCTAAGACGCGAGCCTACGTCGCCCGTTGCATTCGACAACACAGTCGCGATCGGAGATTTCGAGGGATACGTTCATCTGTTCAGCAGTATCGACGGCCGACCCGTAGCAAGAGTGCGAGTCGGCAAAGGACTGTTATCCGGTGCACCGGTGGTTATCGGCAACAAACTCTACGTACAAAGTGAATCCGGTGTCCTTGAAGCCTATGCCGTAAAGCGGCCCGAAAGGAAGCGCGACGCGCCCGACATAGCGGCCGAGGACTCCTAGGCCAAGATGCACTGGATGGAACCCCATGCTCCCTGTCATCGCACTCATTGGTCGGCCGAATGTCGGTAAATCCACTCTTTTCAACCGCCTGACCCGCTCGCGTGACGCACTGGTTGCCGACTTTCCCGGACTGACCCGCGACCGACAGTACGGCTTCGGCAAGCTCGGCCCGGTCCCCTACCTTGTCATAGATACGGGTGGCGTCGCTGGCGGCGAGATCGGCATTAACGAGCTCATGGTGGAGCAGACCGTACGTGCATTGCAGGAAGCGGATGTCGCGATCGTCATGGTGGATGGCCGCGGAGGCCTGACGGCGGCCGATGAGCATGTCGCCGATCTGGCGCGGCGCCATGCCAAATCGAGTTGGCTTGCGGTGAACAAGGCAGAAGGCCTCGATTCGGCAATCGCGTCCGGCGAGTTTCACGGCCTCGGTGTCGGTGAGCCAGTCGCAGTTTCTGCGACGCATGGTGATCGCGTCAGCGCACTCATGGATGAAGTGCTTGCCCCGTTCGTCGACGACGAAACGCAGGACTCAGTCGAAGATGATTCCGACACCGATTCGGCAAAGCCGCTGCGTATCGCAGTTATCGGGCGTCCCAATGTCGGCAAGTCGACCTTGATCAATCGCATGGTTGGAGAAGACCGGCTTGTCGTCTTCGACCAGCCTGGTACGACCCGCGATAGCGTCGCCGTGCCCTTCGAACGCGACGACAGGAACTATCTGCTGATCGATACAGCCGGTGTCAGGCGCAAGGCAAGAATCCATGAGACCGTTGAGAAGTTCAGCGTAATCAAAGCGCTGCAGGCAATGGAGAGGGCACAGGTCGTAATCGCTGTTCTCGATGCGCAGGAAGGGGTAACGGAGCAGGATGTCAGCCTGATGGGACTGGTCGTGGAACGGGGCAGGGCCCTCGTGGTCGTCGCCAACAAATGGGATGGCCTGACTTCGGATCAGAGGCGTCACATCAAGAATGAGCTGGATCGGCGTTTGCCGTTCCTGGAGTTCGCTGAGCGCATTACCATATCCGCATTGCACGGAACGGCTGTCGGCGATCTACTGCCTGCCGCTGAACGCGCCTATGAAGCCGCTACGCGAGACCTGTCCACCAGAGAGCTGAACAAGGTCCTGGAAGAGGCGGTCACCGCCCACTCTCCGCCGCTTGTCAGGGGTCGCCGCATTCGCCTGCGCTATGCCCATCAAGGCGGTCGCAATCCACCGGTTATCGTGATTCACGGCAACCAGACCAATCGCTTGCCCGAAGCCTACCGGCGTTACCTGATCAACCGCTTTCGAAAGGTGTTCCGCCTGAAGGGGACACCGGTGCGCTTGTTGTTCAAAACCGGCGAGAACCCGTTCAAGGGACGACGCAACAAGTTGACGCCGCGGCAGGAGCGCAAGCGCAAGCGATTGATGAAGCACGTAAAGCGGACATAGATGCGCGTCTCGACGGGCGATTTGGTATATAAATGGGACATGGACGCCAAAAGCAAAATAGTAAACGTCTCGGGCAAGTTCCGGATGCACCGCGGCGGATTCCTGGAATCGCCAAGCGTGGCGTACGAGACCTGGGGTGAACTGAAGGACAAGGGAGATAACGCGATTCTCTTGTTTACAGGATTATCGCCATCCGCGCATGCGGCATCGTTGCCGGCAAATCCTGCCGCTGGCTGGTGGGAAGATATGGTCGGCCCGGGTCTGCCGCTGGATACGGACAGGTTCTTCGTTATCTGTGTCAATTCACTCGGCAGTTGTTTCGGTTCGACAGGACCTGCATCCATCGACCCGCTGACCGGGGAACGATACCGGCTGCATTTTCCGGTATTGACGCTCGAGGATGTCGCCGAAGCTGGTTACGAGGTCCTGAAACATCTCGGTATAGAGAAACTCCATGCAACCATCGGCTGTTCGATGGGTGGTCTGAGTGCGCTCGGCTTTTGCGTCAGGCATCCGGATGTCAGCGAGGCGTTGGTGTCGATATCAGCCGGAACTCGGGCGTTGCCGTTCGGAATTGCCGTCAGGTCCCTGCAACGGGAAATTATTATTCGCGATCCGAAATGGAAAGGCGGTGATTATGATCCCGCGGATCCCCCCGTCATCGGTCAAAGGCTTGCGCGCAAACTGGGCATGATGACCTACCGATCCCCTCAGGAATGGGAACAAAGGTTCGGCCGCGAACGGGTTGCCGCTGAAGACCACGCCGGTAAGGCGTTCTATATCGACTTCGAAGTCGAGTCCTATCTCGAATCACGTGCAGACAGGTTCGCAGGGCAGTTCGATCCGAATTGCTACCTGTACCTGTCTCGGGCGTCGGACCTGTTCGATCTGGCGGAACACGGCGGTTCGCTGAAGTCAGGCTTCAAACACCTCAATCTGAAGCGGGCACTCGTCATCGGCGTCAGGACCGATATTCTGTTTCCGCCGCATCAGCAAAAGGAACTCGCAGATGGCTTGTCGGAGGTCGTGGGTGATGTCCGCTACATTCCGCTCGACTGCATCAAAGGGCACGATTCGTTTCTCGTAGAGATGGATGCTTTTCGTCCGGTCATGTGTAGCTTTTTCGGGACTTGCCGCGACTAATCAGTGGTTGACAGCAGCAGCGCCGGGTCTACGGCAGTTCCGTTCAGGTAGGTGCCGAAATGCAGGTGGGGACCCGTGACCCGGCCGGTTGCACCGACTTTTCCGAGCTGGGCTCCAATTGTCAGTCTCCGGCCTTCTTCCACGTCAATCACGTCAAGGTGGCAGTACATTGTCACGAAGCCCTGACCATGATCGATGATCACCGTGTTGCCGTTGAAATAATAATTTCCGGTCACCACAACCGTGCCGTTCGCCGGTGCCGTGATCGGCGTACCAAGCCCGGCAGCAATATCCATGCCTTTATGCGGCGAACGCGGCTGCTTGTTGAAAAATCGTCGTGAGCCGAAACTCGAACTTCGTGGTCCTGCAACCGGTGCGATCAGCGACAGGTCATCCAAACTCATGTCGCGCCAGTTGATGAGCGCGCTATCAATGATCTTTCTCTCGCGGACTACGCGATTCAGCTGTTCCTCAGTGAGATCGACGTAGCCTTTGTCGACTGTCAGGTGCTGCTCACGATAAGCGTGCCCCGTGACTTCAAACTCTATACGTCGGGTTTCCCGTCCGTTCAATCGAACCGTGGCTTCTGCCATGCCGGTCGGCTGATCGAGCGGGATTCCGACGATCGCGACCCACGCGCCGTCAGTGTTGAGCACAAGCACTCGCTTGCCACCGAAAATCACAACGGGTGCAGATTTCGTATCGGCAGCACCGATACCGATAACGGCTGTTCCGCCGGGCCACGGGTTATGAGTTGGTGATGCGAATGCAACTGCCGAGAGCACAAAACAAAATACGACGGAAAGTCCGAGTTTGACTCTAGTCATTGGACGACTCTTTTGTTGTTGCATCGACCGTTGCGGTGAGGCTTCCATGTGCAAGTCTTGCGGTAATTGAGTTGCCCGCCTTCGTTGCTGATGCATCTGTCAGTATCTTTCCGCTGTCCGTGTCACTGACGATTGCGTAACCACGCTCCAGCGTCGCCAGTGGGCTGACCGAGTGCAGGGCTCGTTCGGCAAGCCTGAGCCGATTTCGCAAACGATCAATTGTTCCTGAGCCGTAATTTTCTAATCGCTGTTTCGACTCCGTGAGTCGCTGCACCGAATATTGGACTTCGATAGCAGGAGAACGTTGCAGCAGACGAGTTCGGACGAGTTCGAGTGCTCGGGAGCGTTTGACGAGGTCGTAGCGCATGGCGCCAACCAACACCTGCTGCAGGTTTTTTAGCCAGTCAGTCTGGCGGGCAACGATCGCGGCAGGGCTGCTCTGAGACAGGCGACGGCTCAGAAAATCAAGTTCCTGAAAATGGTCCTCAAGGTAGCGTCGACCGAGTGATGCGATGCGGGCCGCGGTCCGCTTGAGTGAGCGCAACCATTCCGCCTGGTCCGGCACCACCAGTTCTGCGGCGCCCGACGGTGTCGGCGCTCGAAGGTCGGCAACGAAGTCGCTGATCGTGAAATCGACTTCGTGGCCGATGGCACTCACAATGGGTATCGAGCTGTCGCTGATGGCCCGTGCAACCACTTCTTCGTTAAAAGGCCACAGGTCCTCGAGAGATCCACCGCCACGCGCAATGATGATGACATCGCATTCGCCGCGTTTTGCTGCGGCACTGAGCGCACTGACAATCTGATTCGCCGCGGCCTCGCCCTGAACCGCCGTCGGATATACGATGACCGGTATCGCTGCAAAGCGACGTCTCAGTACAGTCAGGATGTCCCGTATCGCCGCTCCGCTTGGTGAGGTCACAACGCCTATACGCCGCGGCAATTCCGGTATCGGTCGCTTCAGTTCCTCATCGAACAGGCCTTCCGAAGCGAGTTTTTTCTTGAGTGCTTCGAAACGGCGACGCAATTCTCCCTCGCCGGCCGGCTCGACTTGCTCGACGATCAGCTGATAGTCCCCGCGTGCCTCATAGATGCTGACCCGGCCGAAAGCGAGCACCTGATCGCCATCTTTGAGATTGATGGTCGGCCCACGCTGTCGTTGCCGAAAATACGCACATCGAATCTGTGCCGAGTCGTCCTTGAGGCTGAAATAGACATGCCCCGATGCCGGTCTCGCGAGATTCGAGATCTCACCTTCTACCCAGAGGCGCGCGAGTCCCTTCTCCAGCAGCGCGCGTGCCTGGCGATTCAACTCCGAGACGGTGATGGCACTCGACCGGGGGTCTTCGGTGGGCAGTTCAGTCATCATCGCAGTATACCCAAGCATCGCGCCACGTCTTTTTAGAAATTAACCTCTCCTCACCGTTTACCGGCAATTCCCCTGCGCGTACAATTGACCGTTTAACCTGCTCAAACACCGGGGCCGTATGCGCATAGCCAGGGAAGCACTAACTTTCGATGATGTACTCCTCCAACCGGACTACTCCGATGTGCTGCCTCGCGAAGTCGATCTCTCGACCAAACTGACCCCGGAGATCACGCTCAACATTCCGCTACTCTCCGCCGCTATGGACACGGTGACCGAGGCCAGGCTGGCCATCGCACTGGCCCAGGAAGGCGGCATCGGCATCATTCACAAGAATATGCCGCCCGAAGAACAGGCCCGTGAGGTCCGCAAGGTCAAGAAATACGAAAGCGGCATCGTGCGGGATCCGATCACGGTGTCACCCGATATGACGATTCGGGAAGTGATCGAGCTTACCCGCGCGATGAGCATATCGGGTGTACCGGTCGTCGAGGACAAGGACACGCTCGGCATCGTCACCCACAGAGACCTCCGGTTCGAGACACAGCTTGATGCACCGGTATCGACGGTGATGACGCCAAAAGAGAAGCTGGTCACGGTGCTGGAAGGTGCGGACGACGAGGAAGTCATGTCGTTGTTGCATCGGCACCGCATCGAAAAGGTTCTCGTCGTAACCGAAGACTTCGAATTGCGCGGCATGATCACCGCCAAGGACTTTCAGAAAGCGAGCGACTATCCACACGCCTGCAAGGATATCAGAGGTGCGTTAAGGGTCGGCGCCGCTGTCGGTACGGGTCATGACACGGACGAGCGCATAGAAGGCCTCGTCAAAGCCGGTGCCGATGTCGTGGTTGTCGATACCTCACACGGTTTCTCGGAAGGCGTCATAGACAGGGTTAAAAAGACCAAGAAACAATACCCTGACCTGCAGGTGATCGCCGGCAACATCGTGTCGGCAGAAGCCGCAACTGCACTTGTCGAAGCCGGCGCCGACGCAGTCAAGGTCGGCATCGGGCCCGGTTCCATTTGCACCACCCGGGTCGTTGCGGGTGTCGGTGTACCGCAAATAACGGCGGTCTCCGAGATTGCCGGGGCGTTGAAGAAAAAAGGCGTACCACTGGTCTCGGATGGTGGCATTCGTTACTCGGGTGACATTGCCAAGGCACTGGTTGCCGGCGCACATACGGTCATGATCGGCAGCCTGTTTGCCGGCACCGAGGAATCTCCGGGCGAAGTCGAGCTGTACCAGGGCCGCTCATACAAGAATTACAGAGGAATGGGTTCGGTCGCCGCGATGGGCCAGACCCACGGTTCATCTGACAGATACTTTCAGGACGCGACTGAGGAACTCGAGAAACTTGTGCCCGAGGGTGTCGAGGGAAGAGTTGCCTACAAAGGTGGCATGGTTGCGATCGTTCATCAGCTAATCGGTGGTGTGAGAGCGGCCATGGGTTACACAGGTAGTCGCAACATCGAAGAGATGCGCACCAAACCGAAGTTTGTTCAAATAACCGCGGCCGGCATGAAAGAAAGCCATGTCCATGATGTATCGATTACCAAGGAAGCACCGAACTACCGCAGCAATCCCTAAGAGATGTCGCAGGCGATTCCCATTTCAACAGACACCCAGGCCGACATCCATGCGCATCGCGTACTGATTCTCGATTTCGGCGGGCAATACACGCAACTAATCGCGCGCAGGGTGCGTGAGTGTGGTGTCTATTCCGAGATTCATCCCTGGGACATGGGCGAAGAAGCTATCACCAACTTCAAGCCTTCCGGCGTCGTATTATCCGGCGGGCCTGAATCCGTCAATGTCGACAACCCACCGCATGTCGCGCAAACAATCTTCGAACTGGGCGTGCCGGTACTCGGCATCTGTTATGGCATGCAGGCGATGGCGACACAACTTGGCGGCAAGGTAGAAGCGTCAGATCACCGCGAGTTCGGTTATGCCGAGATAACGCCTATGGACTCCGAATTGCTCGATGGCCTTAGCGATGCGCCGGACAGCACCGAACCGTTACTGAAGGTCTGGATGAGCCACGGCGACCGGGTAGCGGCGGTACCGCCCGGTTTCTCGATCACCGGCAAGAGCGAAAACTCACCGCTTGCGGCGATGGAGGATCGGCAGCGAAAATACTACGGCGTGCAGTTTCACCCGGAAGTTACACACACCCCGCAGGGACAGGCGATCATCAATCGTTTCGTCCGTGACATCTGTGTCTGCCCCGGCGACTGGACAGCCGGTAATATTGTCAGCGATGCAATAGCCCAGGTACGCGACAAAGTCGGACAGGACAAGGTTCTGCTCGGACTCTCCGGCGGTGTCGATTCATCCGTCGTGGCCGCCTTGCTGCACGAGGCAATCGGTGACCAGCTGACTTGCGTGTTCGTCGATCACGGCCTGCTTCGTTATCACGAAGGCGACCAGGTGATGGACACGTTCGCAAAGCATCTCGGCGTAAGTGTAATTCGTGTCGATGCTGCCGATCGATTCTTCGATGCGCTTACAGGAATATCCGATCCGGAAGAAAAAAGAAAAATAATCGGCGGCAAATTCATCGAAGTATTCGAAGAAGAGGCCGGAAAACTCCGCGACATCAGCTGGCTCGCGCAGGGAACGATCTATCCGGATGTCATCGAATCCGCCGGCGCCAACACCGGCAAAGCACACGTCATCAAGTCACACCACAATGTAGGCGGGCTGCCGGAGCACATGCGCATGCAACTCGTCGAACCACTGCGTGAGTTGTTCAAGGACGAGGTACGCAAGATCGGCATGGAACTCGGGCTTCCACGGGAAATGGTGATGCGCCACCCGTTTCCCGGGCCGGGACTCGGGGTTCGAGTGTTAGGCGAGGTAAAACCGGAGTACGTCGAATTGCTGCAACTCGCCGACAACATTTTTATCGAGGAACTCAGGAAAAACGACCTTTATGAGAAGACCAGCCAGGCATTCGCCGTGTTTTTGCCGGTTCGATCGGTTGGCGTCATGGGAGACGGACGCCGATATGACTTCGTTATTGCACTTCGTGCCGTGGAGACCATCGACTTCATGACAGCCCGATGGGCGAGGTTGCCATACGAATTTCTGGAACACGTATCATTACGAATCATCAATGAAGTCAACGGCATTTCGCGGGTCACATACGACATCTCCGGCAAGCCACCCGCCACCATCGAATGGGAATGAGCTGGGCCGATTCAGACGTCGAGTTCATGCGCGCGGCCATCGCCGAGGCAGAAAAGGCGAGGGAGTCCGGCGAGGTTCCGGTAGGCGCAGTCGTCACCCGATCCGGTGCATTCATCGGCCACGGATTCAATCGAACGATTTCTGACTGTGATCCGAGTGCCCACGCCGAGGTCGTCGCAATCAGAATGGCCGCCGAACAGCAGAAGAATCACAGGCTCAGCGGCTCGACGATCTACGTCACGCTCGAACCCTGCGCAATGTGTGTGGGCGCAATGATTCACGCCCGCATACAGAGATTGGTCTTTGGCGCATACGATACACAGGCCGGGGCTGCAGGCAGTGTTTTGGACCTGAGTGAAATTAAGGAACTAAATCATCGCATCGAGATAAACGGTGGCCTGCTCGATGAAGAATGCTCAATGATCCTGAAAGATTTCTTTGCCGCTAAGCGGTAGCCGATCTACTCACAGGTCACACTGTCGCCCACGGGCTTGCATAGATCCGGCCAGCCATGTTCGCGCCAGTAATCCAAAAGCCCCGCCTCCGTGACGACGCTCGCAAATCGCGGGTCCTGGCGAAACGACGCCGTTTCGGGTTGCCAAATCGTCCACCAGGCAGATTGACCCAGAAAATCGAGATTCGCGTTGACCACTCGATAGGCATCATCGAGGCGGCCAAAACCGACATAGCCCGCCAATGAAACAAAGATAGGCAACACCGCTTCATGTTTTGCGAGCGTCTCGAGAAACAATGGCCTCTTAATCGGATGCAACGTTGCCTCAACAAAAAGTTCTGTGATGCTGACCGGGAAATCATTTACATCGTCGAACTGCTCGGCGAACTTGATCGCCCGGTCGAATACACCGAGCCGCAGCTGCGCCATCGCTTGTGTGTACAAACTTCTGTAATCGCCCAGATCCCACGCGGCCGCACCATACTTCAACGTGTTGCTGGTGTCATCAAGCCCCCAATAAAGCCACGACAAATTGCCATTGGTACCCGGGTGCAGTGGATCGAGTTGATAGGCAATCAGGACTTCTTCAAGTGAGTCAAATTTACGGCCTACTACATGCAAGTGCTCGGCATACCAGAGATGTGCCGTCGCATTCTTCGGCTCGCTGGCGATGGCAAGCAAGTAGTATGCTTGCGCCTCTGCCCATTTGTTGCCATAGCGGGCGATATCGGCCAGCACCGCGTAGGCTTCCGCCAGGGTGTCATCCAGCACCAGTGCCCTCTTTGCAGCGGACACCGCCCGGGAATTATGTTCTTCTGGCGGTGCGGCAGAATAACTCGGCAAAGTTATGTGCGCCGCCCCAAGGCTCGACCAAGCGCGGGCGAATTGCGGATCGAGTTCTGTTGCCTGTTCGAACAGGTCGATCGCATGCCGGATATTATCTTCGCCGCGGCGCTGCCAGAAATAGCGGCCCCGGAGATAATGCTCGTATGCCTGCAGATTTTCGGTCGGCTTTTGCGCGGGGGCCATCGCGTCCGCGTCACCTCCCCCCAGGGCAATTTTCAGCGCCTGCACGATGTGCGCCGAAATTTCGTCCTGGATCGCGAAAATGTCCTCCAGTTGGCGGTCATAGGTCTCCGACCACAGGTGACTGTCCGTGCGAACATCGACCAGTTGCGCGGTCACGCGGACGGTATTACCTGCCTTGCGAACACTGCCCTCGAGCACATGACTGACGTTTAGTTCTTCTCCAATCTTGGGAATACTGGCGTCCTTGCCCTTAAACGCGAACGAAGAGGTGCGCGACGCGACCCGGAGCCCCTCGACTCTGACCAGGACATTGAGTAGTTCCTCCGAGATTCCGTCTGAAAAATACTCGTTGCCCGGATCGTCGGACATATTGACGAATGGCAACACAGCGATGGATTGCTCTTCGGCGGACGCGGCCGACGTTGTATCGGCATCATCGATACTGTCACTATCCCACCGATGCGTGCTGACGAAGAAAACCAGTGCAACCGCAAGTGCAGCAATGATGGCGAAGTCGAGTTTGCGGCCGGTGGCGTGGGTAATCGACTGGGTACGATCGACGTCCTTTTCTTTCTTCAGGCCCTCCGGCGTGAGTTCAAAAGCCCAGGCAAAAATCAATGCCACAGGGAACCCGATTAACAGCAGCACGGTGACCAAAGTGGCGGACCACTCGGGGAGCCTGAGCATGGGGAACGTGGTGGAGGAAACCTCAATCAACAACCACGTCGCGACCCCGTAGGCAATTGCTACCCTGATGACGTTGCGGCGTTTGAGTTCTTTGATAAAAGACATGGCACGCGCGGCCGTGCTTTGGCCGAGTCCTTTCAAGTGTGAATCCAAAGCATGGCCCGATTAAGGCCATATTTCTAGTGCATTTCGAGCGACATCATAGGTTGTTGCGTGCCAGTTCTATCTCTTCTTCCGGCTCCACTTCAATTTCTTCTTCTTCCTGCGGCTCACTTGCAGTAATCCAGCGAAGAATATTGTAGTAACTGCGAATGTTATTGACGTACAGAACCGGTTCCCAACCACGCGCGTAGCCGTACTTGACCCTCGAATACCATTCGCGTTTGGCAAGCAGCGGCAATGCCTGACCGATATCGACCCAGGTGTCCGGGTCGCCATCCTGCCATTCGACGATCTGACGCGCGTCCTTGATGTGGTTAAAGCCTACGTTGTACGCAGCCAGTGCCATCCACGTTCGGTCAGGCTCGTCCACGCTGTCAGGAATACGCTCGGTCTGCCGTGCATAGAATCTCGCACCTCCGAATATGCTGCTCTCCGGGTCCATGCGATCTTCTACGTCGAGATAATCCGCGGTCGCCTGAGTGAGCATCATGATTCCCCTGACACCAGTCGGCGACACGGCATGAGATCGCCAATGCGATTCCTGATAACCAATTGCCGCCAGCAAGCGCCAGTCGACACCGTTCATTCCACCGGCTTCCTCGAACCAGGGCCGGTATCGCGGCAGCCGGCTGTCGAAGTGTCGGATGAACGCTCGCGTCCCGACGTAATCGAATTTCTTGGTGTGCCCGTAATAGCGGTCGTGTACTTGCGCAAGCAATCCTGAGCGTTCTGACTTGATCAGGTATTCGTCCGCTCGTGCGAGCAGACTGTCACCGTCTCCTTTTCGGTATGCCCAGGCAATAGGTTCCGAGATTTCGAGATCGAGCGCCACGCGCAAGTCCGGATAGAAATGTCGTTGAATATTGAACTCGGTGCTGTCCGCCACCGTAAAATCGACTTCCCCCAGGGCGACTTTCTCCATGAGGTCGGCAACCTCGACGTCCGCATTCTCTGACCAGGCAAGGTCCGGATATATCTGGCTCAGGGACGCGAGCATGTCGGAGTGGCTGCTACTCGCAACCACCTCGATCGTCCTGCCGATTACCTGGTCGATCGAGCGAGGCTTCCCCGTACCCAGCTTGTAGATGAGGTGCATATCGACGGTGTCGTAAGGGTGGCCGAAGGCCAGATACTCACGCCGCGATTTGGTGATCGATAAACCCGCCGCTGCCATGTGCGATTGACCCGAGATCAGGTGAGGCAGGATTTCAGAAATGCTGTCAACGGTATTAATGATCAGCTTAACGCCGAGGTCTTTTGCAAACCCACGCACCAAATCGAACTCTGGGCCGGCCGGTCCGTTGGGGCCTTCAAAATAGGTCGTAGGGCTATCGCGTGTGACCACGCGCAATTCGCCAACTTCGAGAATCTGATCAAGGATTAACGGTGGCGACGAGCAAGTCCCGATGAGTATCGCAACCAACATGTAGCACAACAGGCGCAAATGACATCTCCGTTTATCGACACGATGCATGGTGCGTCGCATCTCTTGTTATTCGACCCATAGTCGCCGTGGCAATTCGCTCAATCGGCATTGTTATTGTGTCGCTGGTTTCATGCCTGGGCACCGACAGGCTACCTGAGAAAGTATGAGATTTCAGCGCTTTAAGGCTAACCTAGTCGGTAATTGGTACGGGCCACGTGGTAGAACAATGACTAAACGTGCCTTGTTGAAGCAAGTTAGACTTCTAAGTTCGGAACACAATTCTTTGCAAACGAAATTTTCCGCGTGATTCGTGTAAGAATTACGTTCTATGGAGAGGTGCCGGAGTGGTCGAACGGGCCTGACTCGACAAATCGGCAGGAAAGCCGATTTGGACGGATGAGCGAAGCGAATTCGCCCGAAGGGAGAGGCGCAGGGATGCGCCGAATCAAATCAGGTGTACGATACAAAGAAATAAATTCGGAGAGGTGCCGGAGTGGTCGAACGGGCCTGACTCGAAATCAGGTGTACGGTTCTCCCGTACCGTGGGTTCGAATCCCACCCTCTCCGCCAAAAACAGAAAAGGCCCTTCAGGGCCTCTTCTGTTTTTGGGCCAAGGGTATGGGCTTTCGGACCCTGTTCGACAAAATCGCGTAGCGATTTTGGACGCACGAAGTGCGCCCGAAGGGCGAGGAGCCGAAGGCGACGAGTCAATCCCACCCTGTCCGCCAATTAATGAAAAGCAGCCGAAAATCTTTGCGAAAAGAACGCTGGCCGCTATTTCGGAACGCCCAGTGGCTTCATATGGGCGGCTGCTCAAGTAATATTCGCTGCGGCTTTTTCTGCGGTACTGCAAATTTCGCCTTGTTGAAGCCCGGACTCCCCAATCCGAATGACCCTCGGGCATTGTTCGAGAACCCGTAGGCTTCGTTTGGAATTACGAAGTATTTCTTGTCCATGACGTTGTTTGAGTTAATGTCATGATAGACGGCGATCCCGTATTCACCCGACGGCAGGCCCCAAAATTCCAGCTTTTCGGGGGACTCGTCGACCATTACTAAGCGCGCTCGAACGATGCCGTTGTCGCTTAGCCAATGACTCTTGCTGTTGTACAGGGCGACTCTCAATACACCGCTTGTCGGGCTAATATTTTCAATGATCACCGATATCTTCTGCTGGCCTTCTTCAACTTTCGGCGGTGCTTGCGTGGAACAACCGGCAATACTGGTTACTACCGATATCAGAAATGGTAAATAAGATTCGCTCATTGTCACGCATTAACCGCCTGGCGATATAGAGTAAGCATCGGAAAAGCATAGTCCAGAGAGTATCCAATTATAGATTGAACCCTTTCCCGACGTAAGGTCTCTAAGGCTCCAGGACTCTTGACCGAGTTTGCCATATGAGTAAATACATCTTGTGCGCTGTCGTGGTTGCACTATGCTTCGTCGCGCAACCTTGTACGGCAGCGACCAAAAATGGTTTCGATCTGTCGGGGTCTCTGGTTTCCCAGATTCAAATATTGTCAGGCGGGCCCGGCAAGGACGGCATTCCAGCGATCCACGGGCCCGTATTCCTGAACGCAGATGAAGTGCCGGAACTAAGACCCGATGAGCGTATTCTTGGGTTCGCGCTGAACGGCGTGGCAAAAGCTTATCCGATAAATATTTTGTCCTGGCATGAGATCGTTAACGACGCGATCAAAGATCAATCCTTTATCGTTACATACTGCCCGCTCTGTGGAACCGGCATGGCTTTTTCCGCTGATCTGGACGGCGAGGTTTCCGGCTTCGGTGTTTCCGGTTTGTTATATGAGAGTGACGTGCTTCTTTACGATCAATTGACCAACTCGTTGTGGTCGCAGATCCTGCGAAAGGCTGTCAGTGGGCCGATGAAAGGCCGCGAACTGACGATGTTGCCATTGAGACATACGACGTGGCACAAGTGGCGATCGGATCATCCGGATACTTTTGTCCTGTCTCGAAAAACCGGTTATCTAAGAGACTATGACACGGATCCATTTGCTAATTATGATAAGAGTGCCGCTGTGCTATTCAAAGTCTCGCATAAAGCTACCGCGAAATATCACCCGAAAGACAGGGTGTTGGGCGTCGAAATCGACGGTTTTTCTAAAGCCTACCCGTTGCCTGAACTGAGCAAGAACCGGAAATCATCTTTTCAGGACACGATCAATCAGCAGCTTATTACCGTGCATTGGGATGAAGGCAGCGAGACAGCAATGCTGACAGACAGCCATGGCGACGAAATTCCTGCCGTATCGGCTTACTGGTTTGCCTGGTATACCTTTCATCCTGACACTGAAGTGTTTGTGGCAGAAGACGTGTCGGGCCAGGAATAGATCATCATCCAGCGGAGCATTGTTCGCCCATGACCTGCTGCGCCGCCAGTTTCGAAACATCCAAGAACGTCTCTAGATATTGTGAGACTTCTGCTTGGCAAGGATGTGGAGGACTTCCTTTCTAAAGCGAATTGAAGGCGATTCAGTTTAGATAGTAGCTGCAATGAATGTCCGCTTTTGCCCCAAAAGCGGACATTAAGCTAAAATTGACCAAAAGGTCCGCTAACGACCCAAAGCGGACATCGCCGTGACGTATAATCTGCGTCTAGTTACACGGCAAAATCGACTGTTAAATACTAGTTAGGCAGCGGTGAAATGAGCATCTTTGAACGCTATCTCACCATATGGGTTGCACTTTGCATTGTCGTTGGCATCGGGCTTGGACAACTGTTCCCGAACGTATTTCAGTTCATAGGTCACATCGAGGTGGCCCACATCAACCTGCCGGTTGCCGTGCTTGTCTGGCTGATGATCATTCCGATGCTAATCAGGATCGATCTGAAGCAACTTAGAGGAGTCAGACAACACTGGCGGGGTGTTGGAGTCACCTTGTTCGTCAACTGGGGAGTTAAGCCATTTTCAATGGCATTGCTTGGCTGGTTGTTCATCGGCTATCTGTTTCGCGACTATCTTCCGGCCGAACAAATCGACTCTTACATTGCCGGGCTAGTGATACTGGCCGCAGCACCGTGCACCGCGATGGTATTCGTTTGGAGCCACCTGATGCGGGGTGAGCCTCATTTCACACTGTCGCAGGTAGCTTTAAACGACGTAATCATGGTGTTTGCTTTTGCGCCTATCGTTGCATTGCTGCTGGGATTGTCCGCGATCACTGTGCCTTGGGACACGCTGCTTCTGTCAGTAGTTCTCTACATCGTTATACCTCTAATCATCGCAAGTCTGTGGCGCAGGAATCTATTGAATCGCGATAATGGGCAGGCGCAATTGGATCAGGCTATTGCTCGCCTCGGCCCGATATCTTTTGGCGCGTTGTTAGCCACGCTGATATTGCTCTTTGGTTTTCAGGGAAAACAGATAATTGCCGAGCCATTGATTATTGCGTTGCTGGCAGTGCCAATCCTGATTCAGGTCTTTTTCAATTCAGGATTGGCTTATTTGCTTAATCGTCAGATGCGTTCCCCGCACTGCGTTGCAGGACCGTCCGCACTGATTGGCGCAAGTAACTTCTTTGAACTAGCCGTAGCCACAGCTATTGCATTATTTGGATTTGAATCTGGTGCCGCATTAGCCACTGTAGTGGGCGTGTTGATCGAGGTTCCAGTAATGCTGGTGGCTGTGCGAGTAGTCAACCAGTCTCGAGGCTGGTATGAACGTCGCGACGGTATCGTTCCTTACAGTGAATGTTGTCCTGCGGCTGTGCCCCTATATACCCGCCCTTAGCCTGATCATTTTCAACTTCTTGAATGTCCGCTTCTGGCCGAAAGCAGACATTAGTTTTCGTGGATTTCGAGGCATCTGAACGTCCGCTTTTGGGAAAAGCGGACATTCGCGGCTTAGCCCCGAAACTTTCAAAAAATTGACCAACTTGGAACGTCCGCTTTCCGCCCGAAACCGGACATTAGGCTAAAATGGGCTGAAACGTCCGCTTACGACCCAAAGCGGACATTCGAGCGCCCCAGGTATATCTCTGCTATTTCGTGTTTCTGCCTGCCACTAGTAGTCTAGGAAATAACGATTATGGAAATGCAAGATGGCATTCTACATTTGGGACCCTTCCTAGCGGTCACCCTGGGGATCATCGTACTGTTCGCGGGCAAGCGGCTCAATAATGCGATAGGCGTCTTGCGTGAGTTTAGTATTCCGGAGCCGGTTACCGGCGGGCTATTGTTCTCGATCCTGTTTGGACTGGTTTATGCAATATCCGGCGTTGAATTGGAGTTCGAACTGAGGGGGCGGGACATCCTGCTCGTATACTTCTTCACCACCATCGGTATCAATGCAAGCCTGAAGGATTTGTTATCAGGCGGCAAACCCTTGGTCATCCTGCTAATCATTACCGTAACTTATATGATCGTGCAGGATCTTATCGGAATTTCGGTGGCGGCCCAGTTCGACCTGCCCGCGGCGGTGGGTATGTTGGGTGGTACGGTGTCGCTTATCGGTGGGCACGGAACAGCCATTGCCTGGGCGCCTGACATCGCTGCAGACTATAACGTTCCGCAAGCTATGGAAATCGGCATCGCCTGCGCTACTTTCGGATTGATTCTGGCCAGCCTCATGGGCGGTCCCATCGCCAAATTTCTGATCAATCGCCATAATCTGGCCCCGGAGACGCAAGAGCCCCAGGACGTGGGCCTTTCCGACGCACAAAAAAAAACGGGCATCGGCCATCTGGACTTCCTCGGTGCGATTCTCGCAATTCACGTCAGCATTATCGTCGGAATTTTTCTCAACGAGAGCATTGAAGAGTTGGGGCTCAAGCTTCCCTTATTCGTAACCTGCCTTTTTTCCGGCATTATTCTGACAAATATTATTCCCAAAAATTTCCCGCGAATAAGCGGTACTAAATGGCCGACACGTACTGCTGCCATGGCGCTGATTGCAGATGTCTCGCTGGGCACTTTTTTGGCAATGTCTCTGATGAGTCTGCAACTATGGACCTTGATCGACTTGGCCGGCCCAATTTTTACTATTCTTGCAGTCCAATTATCGGTTGCCGTGTTGGTGAACATCTTTATTGTTTTTCCTGCTATGGGAAAGAACTATGACGCTGCGGTAGTCTCCGCCGGCTTTGGTGGTATCTCATTGGGCTCCACACCGACGGCAATGGCCAACATGTCTGCGGTGACGCAACGCTATGGAGCTTCGCACCTTGCTTTCGTCATTGTCCCACTCGTCTGCGCCTTCTTCATCGATCTCGTTAATGCAATATTGATCCCGTTCTTCCTAACAAAGTTTTAGGCGTAGACGAATGAAATCTACCAAGCACCTGGTCGTGCTTTCCTTTCCATGCGAATGGCCGCTTGTGGCCGAAAGCGGACCCTAATTTCTTGCCATTTTCACTGGTCTGAACGTCCGCTTTGGAAAAAAGCGGACATTAACGATTGGGCGTCAGAAATCGGCGTGACCAATGACCGCTTTGCCCCCAAAAGTGGCCATTAAGCTAAACTTCCCCAAAAGGTCCGCTAATGACCCATAGCGGTCACTCCGTTTAGTAAGAAGAATCGATCGTCACAACTGGTAGTGGACATGGAAGTAGTTGAAATCTGGCGGTACCCCGTAAAATCAATGTTGGGAGAACAATTAGATCAGGCAAACGTCGGCCCCGGCGGTATTCAGGGAGACCGGCGATGGGCGGTAGTGGACACGGAATCCGGCGTGTCGCTGAGTGCAAAACGATATGCCGATCTGTTGCGTTGCCGAGCACGGACAGGCGACGACGGGGTGCTGATCACTATTCCGGGCCATGACGAGTACCCGGCTGGTTCGACCGAATTAGCTTGCCACCTATCGGATCTCCTCGAGCGACAGGTCACTACGCGTTCAGCCGACGCAATTGAAACGATACAACACGAATTTCCGACGGCCGTGACAGAGGGAGAGGGAAAGCCATTCCTGTACGAGCCGGAAACCGAAGCGTTTTTTGACTGCGCGCCTTTGCAATTGCTGACAACCGAAACTCTCGTTGAGTTACAGCGATTACTGCCTGCTTCGATAATTCACCCCGTCCGATTTCGCCCAAATTTTCTGGTTGAAACTAAGGAGACTGGTTTCGTTGAACAGGATTGGGTGAACAAAGACGTGACCCTTGGATCGTTGAAGTGTCAGGTGTATGACGACACGCGGCGCTGCATTATGGTCGCCCTGGGACAAGGAGACCTTCCGCGTGACATCGATGTGATTCGAACGATTCTGAAAAGCAACGAAGGTAGAGCAGGAGTCGCCCTGAGAACGCTGGAGTCCAGCGTGGTGTTTTGTGGCGCCAAGGTTGAGGTTCTCACTTAGTTGATGAAGCTCGGTTCGATTTCAGTGATCTTGATGTCCGCTTCTGGCCGTTAGCGGACCCTCAAAAAGTGGTTTTCTCGTCTCTATTGATGTCCGGTTTCGGGAAAAGCAGACATTCAATCTGGAGTTTTGGACAACGACTCGCAGAATGAACGCATTGCCCCGAAAGCGGACATTTGGCTGATATTGCACTGACCAATGGATCGATTAGGGCAGGGTCATATAGTAGCCTGTCGGATCAAGAGAGTTGAGCGTGGACCCGAATCCCACCATCTCCGCCAATCGTAAATTCGCCCTCTTTTTCGGAGTGAGTTCCAAATGACAACACGACGCGAATGCCTGAAGTTCTCGGCACTGGCCGGTGCGGCATTGACGTTGCGGCCGGGTCTTCTGGATGCGCTCGAGAACGGTGACCTGATTAAGAGAGCTATTCCCTCATCGGGCGAAAAGCTGCCGATCGTCGGCCTCGGCAGTTCCGCGACCTTCAGCAGGGTCGCTGGCGGTGATGATGTCAGTGCATTGCGCGAGGTGCTTCGAGTCCTTTTCGAAAACGGTGGCAGCGTATTCGACACAGCACCCGCCTATGGCGAATCCGAGGAAGTCGCCGGTGGGTTGGTGCAAGAACTGGATGCTGCGCAGAAAGTCTTCTGGGCAACGAAATTGAACGTCGCCAGCCGGGGCGGCGGTTCTGCCGATCCGGACGCCGCGCGGGCGCAAATCGAGCGATCATTTCAGCGCATAGGCAAGGACGTGGTCGATCTGATTCAGGTACACAATCTTGCGGACATCCCGACGCAGTTGAGCATTTTGAAGGAAATCAAGGCAGAGGGCAGGGTGCGCTATATCGGCACGACCTCCACCCGGACGAGTCGCTATCCGGATCTTGCCAAAGTCATGCGTGAGCATCCGATTGATTTCATCGGCGTTGACTACGCGGTGGATAACCGGGAATCGGCCGAGACGATTTTGCCACTGGCACAGGATCGCGGCATCGCTGTATTGCTGTATGTTCCATTTGGCCGTACGCGTCTGTGGCGTCGCGTGGCCGGACGTGACCTGCCGGAGTGGGCGATTGAGTTCGGTGCCTATTCCTGGGCGCAGTTCTTCATCAAGTTCGCGGCGGCTCACCCGGCGGTGACGTGCGTAACGCCGGCGACCAGCAAGCCTGCGAATATGCTGGACAACATGGGTGCGGCAGTTGGCGAGCTTCCTGACGCGGCGATGCAGCGACGCATGGTTGAATTGATCGAGTCCTTGCCATCCGCCTGACATCCGGTTTTTTTCCCGTATAGCTGGCATTATCATGCGACTACTTTCAGGAACGGATACGACGCATGCCAGGGCTATATTTTGAGGAATTCTCGGTCGGACAAAAGTTCGAGCACGCAATTCGAAGAACGATTACCGAAGCCGATAACGTATTTTTCAGTGCGCTGACGCACAATCCCGCTCCGCTGCATCTCGATGTCGAGTACATGAAAAACACCGAGTTCGGCCGGCCGATTGTCAACAGCTGCCTGACACTGGCTTTGATGGTCGGAATTTCGATCGGCGACACCACGATCGGCACAACCGTCGCCAATCTTGGTTGGGATGAAGTGCGATTTCCCAAGCCGCTTTTCCCTGGCGACACCATTCACATCGAAACCGAGGTGCTGGGGGTCAGGGAGAGTAAGTCGCGGCCTGGTAACGGCATCGTGGTATTCGCCCATCGCGCTTTCAATCAGGACGATGAACTTGTGGGTGAGTGCAAGAGATCGGCATTAATGCTTAAGGCCCCGGCGTGAGCCGGAGCTTTCTCTTTGTACCGGGCGACAGCGAGCGAAAGCTCGAGAAAGCCGCAGAGTCGAACGCCGACGCGTTGATCATAGATCTCGAAGATTCAGTTGCAGCATCCGAGCGGCCGCGCGCAAGAAAAACAGCGAATGAATTTGTTTCGAGTCACGGGGATCGGGTTCTGTGGATCCGCATCAATCCACTGGACACTGAGGATGCGCTCGCCGATTTACGCGAGCTAATGCCGGCGGGTCCCGCGGGAATAGTATTGCCGAAGCCGCAGAGCGCCAGGGACGCCATTCAGCTTGCGAAGTTGCTCGACGTGTTCGAGCAGGAAAGTAACTTGCCGCAAGGTCAGACATCGATCATGCCGATTGCCACGGAGCAGCCGGCAGCGCTTTTTCACCTGCACGAGTATGCTGGCGCGACGCCACGCCTGGCGGGGCTCACCTGGGGCGCGGAGGACCTGAGTGCGTCTGTTGGCGCCTCTGCCAACCGTGATAACGACGGTAACTGGCTGCCACCGTATGAATTGGCCAGAACGCTTTGCCTGTTCGCGGCGTCGGCGGCAAATGTTGCGGCTGTCGATACGGTGTTTACGGATTACAAGGATGCGAAGGGCCTGGCGCGATACGCTGCTAACGCGCGCCGAGACGGATTCTCGGGAATGCTGGCCATTCATCCGGATCAGGTCGATCCCATCAATGACGCATTCAGGCCGAGCAGCGAGGAAATTGACCGGGCGAAACGAATCGTTGCGCTTTTTGCGGATAATCCCGAGGCCGGAACGCACGGCATGGATGGCGAAATGATTGACAGACCTCATTGGTTGAAGGCAAAAAGAATTCTGGATATCGCGCAACAAGACAAACGAAGGTAAAACAATGACCAAGACCTATGCGGTCGATTCGGCAACTGCTGAACGGGCCCTGATTGATGCCGCCGGTTACGAGGACATGTATCAACGATCCGTGACTGACAACGAAGGTTTTTGGTCGGAGCAGGCGCAACGTATCGACTGGATCAAGCCGTTCACCAACGTCAAAGATGTGTCATTTGCAAAAGACGATCTCCGTATTCGGTGGTTTTACGATGGCTCATTGAACGTTTGTTACAACTGTGTTGACCGGCATCTGAACGACAAAGGCGGCGATGTCGCGATCATCTGGGAAGGGGACGATCCCACTCGCGATCTGAAGATTACCTATCGCGAGTTGCACGGCCGCGTTTGCCGGTTCGCCAACTCGTTGAAGAAGCTCGGCGCGAGGAAAGGGGACCGAATTACGATCTATATGCCGATGATCCCTGAAGCTGCCGTCGCCATGCTGGCATGCGCGCGAATTGGTGCCGTTCATTCAGTGGTGTTCGGTGGGTTCTCACCCGATGCACTTGCCGGGCGCATTCACGATTGCGAATCGAACATCGTGATCACGGCCGACGAGGGCGTTCGGGGCGGCAAGGCGATCCCGCTCAAGGCCAATGTGGATGCGGCGGCGGCCAGTCCCATTGTCACGACGCTCGAAAAAGTGCTGGTCGTGCGCAACACCGGCTCCGATATTGGCTGGGTCGGCGAACGTGACGCCTGGCTGCACGAACTGGAAGTCGAGGTCGATGCGGATTGTCCCTGTGAGGAGATGGGTGCCGAGGATCCACTATTCATACTTTATACGTCGGGCTCGACCGGCAAACCAAAAGGCGTGTTGCACACGAGCGGCGGCTATCTCGTGTATGCGGCGCTGTCACATCAATATGTGTTTGACTATCACCCGGGAGACATTTACTGGTGCACGGCCGACGTCGGCTGGGTGACAGGGCACAGCTACATTGTTTATGGGCCACTGGCCAATGGCGCCATTACCTTGATGTTTGAAGGAGTGCCGAATTATCCGACGGCCTCTCGATTCTGGGAGGTATGCGACAAGCACCAGGTCAACATCTGTTACACGGCACCGACAGCGATCCGGGCATTGATGCGCGAGGGCAATGATCCGGTGACGCGTACGTCCCGCAAGAGCCTGCGCTTGCTTGGGACAGTTGGCGAGCCGATCAATCCCGAAGCCTGGGAGTGGTATTACCATGTCGTGGGCGACGAGCGTTGCCCGATCGTCGATACTTGGTGGCAGACCGAAACGGGCGGCATCCTGATCAGTCCATTGCCCGGCGCAACGGCACTGAAACCCGGATCAGCAACCAAACCACTGTTCGGCATACAACCGGCGATCGTCGACGGGGACGGCAACATCCTGGATGGCGAGACGGAAGGTAATCTGGTCATTCTGGACAGCTGGCCCGGGCAAATGCGTACGGTCTACGGTGATCATCAGCGCTTTGTCGACACTTACTTCTCGACCTTCGAAGGCCGTTTTTTCACGGGCGACGGAGTACGTCGGGATGAGGACGGCTATTACTGGATTACCGGCCGCGTCGACGACGTTCTCAATGTGTCCGGCCATCGCATGGGCACGGCCGAGGTGGAGAGCGCCCTGGTCGCACACAAGGATGTTGCCGAAGCCGCGGTCGTTGGCTATCCACACGAAATCAAGGGGCAGGGCATCTACGCATATGTAACCCCTATGCAAGGGGTTGCTGCAGACGACGAGTTGCTCGCCGAACTCAGGTTATGGGTGCGAAAGGAAATTGGCCCGATCGCGACCCCCGATTTGATTCAATGGGCGCCCGGTTTGCCGAAGACGCGTTCAGGCAAGATCATGCGACGAATTCTAAGAAAGGTTGCGGAGAATGACTACGGGAATCTTGGCGACACTTCGACGCTGGCCGATCCGGCCGTTGTCGAGGATCTGGTCGAGAACCGAATGAATCGGTAACTAGCTGGATCAGACCAACGGGCTGGCTTGCGCTTCCGCTGACTGATCTTGCAGTTCTTCTTCTTCTTGCGGCTCGATCGGAGCCTGATCGATAATCTTGCTGCGACCACTGCCATCGCCTTCGTGTTCCGCTCGTTTGAATTCGGCAATCTGTTTTTCGTACGCCCTGACGAACTCTTCACCGAACATGTGCGGAAATTGACCCGAGCCACGCTGGGTCATGATCGGATACAGGTCACAATATAGTCTCCAGTATCTGAGCTGGTTCATCAGCTGGAACAGCGGCTTCTTCTTGAGAGTCCTGTCGAAATTTTGCTGCAGCTCATCAGGATCAAATTGATCGGCGAACTCTCCGAAGGAGCTATTCATGGCTCCCAGCAGTGATTCGTGATGGAATTTCAGATCGGAAAAGACTTCTTTGACGGAATCGACGGGCCCGAGGAATTCTCCTTCCTCGCCGACAAGCAGCCGCTTCATCGCGGACCTGACGTCCTTGGATAGTTTCAGCGGATTGTTGTGCCGCGGCAGAGTCGTCGTCTGATCGAGACGAAATATGCTTTTGAAATTCGCTCGGCATTTCAGGAGTTCGGACATGCCGGTGATGAACTCGTTCAGGACGTGACCTGCATTGCGCATCACTTCCTCGGGATCGGCCGTAGGGTCAATGTCGGAGCGGGCGATACCGGCGGCGTCAAACATCGCGTCCACGAGATCCGCAGGGGTCAGTTCTTTCGGTTTGTCTGCTGCCCCGAACGGGTTTGGCTGTTTGTCGACTTTCTGTTTGTCCTTTTTGGCTTCTACCTTTTTTTCCGGACCACCGAAAAAGGTGGGCTGAGGCTCCTCATCTTTGATTTTCTTCTTCTTTTTCTTGGTGCCAAATAATGCCGATTGAAAATCGTCATCGCCGGTGATTTCTTCCTCATCTAGGAGTTCCACGCCGGTCCTCAGCGAGTCTTCAGGCACCAGCTGTTCGATGTGATCCGGAACAACGGTCATCGGCTCTTCCGGCGGCATCACCAGGCTTTCGCCGTGTTCCAGGGATACCAGAAACTGGAAGTCACCCATGCGGATCTTGTCGCCGTCGAACAGCCTCCTCGGGTTTCCTTTGCCAAGCGGCTCCTTGTCGTTGTTGACATAGACGCCATTCGAACTAACGTCGGCCAGGTAGTACGCGCCGCCCTGGAAGTCCACGGTCGCATGCTGACCGGAGAGATAACGGTCCGGATCGGGGAGAATCCAGTCGGACTGCAGCGATCGGCCGATGGTGCCACCGTCTTCATTGAACTCACGTTCACAATCGCCTCCGAGGAGTTCCTTGTGTTCGCTTGTTATCTTCAGGACCAGTCCCATTGAATCCATCGCCTATGCACAGTCGCCAGCTGCCGAACAGTGCGGCACGCTGGTACAGATACGTCAAATAATGCAGCCAATTAATGGCTTGGCGCTGCCGAGCAGTTCACATAATTCAAGTTGGCAGTCATCCTGTCATTGCGATAAAAGAGACAATCAGACCATATATGACTCGAAATTATAACACTGGACCGGCAGGGTTTTCGCCAGGGATATTGGGTAAACTACCGCACCTTCTTTCGCGCCTGAAGCGACTAAATTCCGTGCGATGACAGCCAAAAGCATCTACAAAATTATCTTCGTGAGCCAGGGACAGGTGTACGAGATCTACGCCCGCAATGTTGGCCACGGCAGTCTGTTCGGTTTCGTCGAAGTGGAGAAGCTGGTTTTTGGAGAGCGCAGCACCGTAGTCGTCGATCCGTCCGAGGAAAAAATCAAGACCGAGTTCGCCGGCGTCACCAGAACCTACCTGCCCATGCATTCAATCATCCGCATCGATGAAGTCGAGAAGCAGGGCGCGAGCAAGGTCAGTAAGCTAGAGGGCGGAAACGTCGCGCAGTTCCCGGTTCCCATCTACACACCCGGCGGCGAAAGCAAGTCCTGAGGCGACTACCTAGCCGCCTGTTCACGGCTTCTGTATGATCCCGGTTCCTGACAACTCGAGCTCGAATATTTTACGCAGCGATTGATAAAACATTCGAGCTAATTGCGATCAAGGTTACGTCCGCTTGTCCAATCCTGCGACTGATCTGCCCGTCCGTGCTTCGAGAAAAATGCTGGAGTTGCCGGGCCAATCCGCGTTATCGGAGTTCCGCCTCAGGAAATTATGGTCCAGTCTGCGGCAGACAGAACCACGTATTGCCACGATCCATGCAAGGTACGTTTACTTTGTCAGCATCGACGCAGATCTGGGGATGCAGGAACGTGAGCGCCTTGATTCCTTGTTGCTGTCCGGCGAACGTGTACTGGCGCTTCCCGAGGGCGCCCGGCAGCTGATAACTGTTCCCCGGCCAGGGACGATCTCCCCCTGGTCAAGCAAAGCAACTGACATCGCTCACGCTTGTGGACTGGACAAGGTCGATCGCATCGAGCGCGGAATTTGTTACGGGCTGCAGTTCAAAACGGAGCCCGACAGCGCCGGCATTAGCGCTCTACGCCCCCATTTGTTCGATCGGATGACAGAAACTGTGATCGAGAATGGCGATCAGGCCCGATCGCTGTTCGAAACGCATTCACCGTTGCCGCTCGGGACGATCCCGTTGCTGGACGAAGGGCCGTCCGCGTTGATGCGTGCGAATGGCGAGCTCGGGCTGGCACTCTCCGACGACGAAATCGAGTATCTGAACGCCAACTACCTGGATTTGCAGCGTGATCCAAGCGATGCCGAGCTAATGATGTTCGCACAGGCGAATTCCGAACATTGCCGCCACAAAATATTCAACGCGACATGGATTATCGACGGCGAGCGTCAAAACGAAAAACTCTTCGATATGATCCGTAGTACCACGGAGGCGCGGCCGGACGGCGTCATTTCGGCATACTCCGATAACGCTGCCGTCATGGAAGGATGGCGGGGCAAACGCCTCATACCAGGTCCGGATCGTCAGTATCGCTATCACGACGAATCGATCCAGATTCTGATGAAAGTGGAAACCCACAACCATCCGACGGCGATATCTCCGTTTCCCGGCGCCGCAACGGGGTCAGGGGGCGAGATTCGAGACGAGGGCGCGACCGGTCTGGGCGCGAAGCCGAAGGCTGGTCTGACCGGTTTCACGGTGTCACATCTGCGAATTCCGGATTTTGCCCAGCCCTGGGAGCAGGAGTTTCCCCACCCGGAAAGAATAGCGACGCCGCTTGAGATCATGCTGGACGGGCCAATCGGAGGCGCCGCCTTCAACAACGAGTTCGGCCGGCCAAACCTGCTCGGCTATTTCCGTACTTTCGAGGCGCCAGGCGCGACGGACAAGGAAATCCGCGGCTACCACAAGCCGATCATGATCGCCGGCGGTGTCGGCAATGTTCGTGATGAACACGCACTGAAAATCGATGTGCCGGTCGGCGCCCGGCTGGTCGTGATTGGCGGCCCCGCGATGTTGATCGGACTCGGCGGAGGCGCTGCATCGAGTCTGGCAAGCGGTTCCAGCCGCGAGGACCTGGACTATGCATCGGTACAGCGAGGAAATCCGGAAATCGAACGTCGCGCCCAGGAAGTCATCGACCGTTGCTGGGCGTTAGGCGACGGAAATCCGATCCTGCTTATTCATGATGTGGGTGCGGGTGGTCTGTCCAACGCTGTGCCGGAGGCGGTCGACCACAGCAAGCTCGGTGCGCGAGTTGAATTGCGTGATGTGCCAAACGCCGAACCGGGCATGTCGCCAATGGCTATTTGGTGTAACGAAGCGCAGGAGCGATACGTCGTCGTTATTGCTAACGACCGAGTTTCGGAGTTTTCGCGTTTATGCGATCGCGAACGATGTCCTTACGCCGTCATTGGCACGCTAACGGACGATCGCAGGCTCGTAGTCAGCGACCGCCAATTCGGCAATGATATCGTCGACATGCCGATGGAAATGTTACTCGGCAAAACGCCGCAGACGACCCGAAATGTTACGCGTCTGCCGCGCGCGCACACGGATCTGGATCTCGCAGGGATAGATCTGGAGGAAGCAGTGCTTCGTGTGCTGCAATTCCCTGCGGTCGGCGACAAATCCTTCCTGATACACATCGGCGATCGAACGGTCGGCGGGCTTTGTGTCAGGGATCAGCTCGTCGGCCCGTGGCAGGTACCTGTCAGTGACGTCGCGATAACGGCAAGCAGCTATGAAAGCCTTAGCGGTGAAGCCATGTCGATGGGTGAGCGCACGCCGCTTGCAACGATGAACGCTCCGGCCTCCGGCCGCATGGCAGTCGGTGAGGCCGTTACAAACATCGCGGCGGCGGCAATCGATGACATCAGCAAGATCAGGCTTTCTGCGAACTGGATGGCGGCGGCAGGGCACCCCGGCGAGGACGCCAATCTATTCGATACCGTGAAAGCGGTTGGTCACGAATTATGCCGGGAGTTAGGTATAGCGATACCAGTCGGCAAGGACTCCCTGTCGCTTCGCACACGCTGGCAGGAGACGGACGGCGA
>Ga0255051_10000083_pt1 | contig 33388 bp, 42 predicted proteins | sample JV7_2_9_MG_FD_181719 | JGI IMG/M metagenome (GOLD analysis project Ga0255051, IMG submission 181719) | Seawater microbial communities from Jervis Inlet, British Columbia, Canada - JV7_2_9 | ecosystem: Environmental > Aquatic > Marine > Inlet | place: Canada: British Columbia | collected 2016-10-06
CTACACCGGAGGCTTCGGCCGCTTCGTTACCTCCACGACCGCTCCGATTACTACCGGCTGAAACGATAACTGCCGGGTGGGATTCGCACCCACTGAGAAAACACGCCTTTTCACGGCGCACAATGAATTCAGCACTACAGGTATAATCTATCCACCCGATTTGGAGAAACGGCTAATCTTTTAGGTAGTCATGCATTTCACTGAACAAATCCTGCATCCGCCCAAAGGTTCGATGCGCACCCTGCGCCAGCAGTTTCTCGGCCTTCATTAATTCGGCATAACCAAATACCGTCATCTGCGCCGCGACGGCGCCTTTCACACCGACTGGACTGTCTTCGATCACCAGACACCGGCCCGGATCAGTCACACCGGCCGATTTGGCCGCATGCAGGTAAATATCCGGGTAGGGCTTTCCACGCGCCACATCGGAGGTACTAAAAATATTACCATCAAAATATTTTGCCAGACCGGTCTTTCCCAGAGTGGCCTGCATTTTTTCATGCGATCCACTCGATGCCACACAGTAGGGGATATCGATTGTCTGCAATACCGACTCGACACCTTTTACAGCCACCACGGTATCGTGCAGGGCCTGGTTGATGTCCTGGTGATAACGGTCCGCCAGAGTAGACGGTGGCGGGGACCCAGTCATATCCTCAATAATTTGCAGACACTGGGCTTTGGAATGCCCGACAAAACGATCAAACATTTGCTCTAAGGAAAACTGTAACCCACATTCTTCTTCGATCACCCTCGCAAATACCGCATTAGCTATTCGCTCGCTATCGACCAGGACTCCGTCGCAATCGAAGATGATCAGGTCAAAGTTGTATTGCATTGATTTTTCGCAAAATATAGATAGAGAAATATTGCCCATAGCGCGTTTGAAGCTCGGGTAACTTCCAGTCATCGCCAGTCACCTGATGCCGACACAATGGGCTACCACACCGGCACTCGAGAAAGTAGTCGTCCGAACGCTCCATCGAATAGTCGTGACAGAGTTCCTCACCTGCCTTGATATCGCGAATCGCGACATAGACAATTTGACCCCTGAATCCGACATTTGGATCGCAGGAATGATTGATAAAAACACTCATATCGTCGACTTCATCGGGACTGGTCGGCGTGAGGTAAAAATCGTCATCTATTTGCAGTGCCAGATCTCCCACCTGGTCGCTGATTCGACGCAACCCTTCGTGTGTGACGATATGCCCGGCTTTTATCGCAACTATTTCGTCCTGCTTAATATCCTCAAGCGCAATAACACCCCGCCCACTCAGCGTATTATTTCGAACTTCAATTTTTGCGGAGCGATAGGTTTTCATCGACAAAGCACTTCTAGCTCTGGATATGATCGCGATCAAAAACTGCCATCATCGTACCAACCATACTCGCGACCAGCTTTTTACAGTCACCCTGATAGGCATAAATCTCACCCTCGGTAACGGTGATATTGCGCCCGGGTTTCTTCACCTTGCCAATCGCCTCAAACCGCTCTCCTTGCGCAGGTGACAATAAATTAATTTTAAATTCTATCGTCAGTACTGCGGCATCTACCGGCATCAATGAAAATGCCGCATAACCACAGGCACTGTCGAGTACCGTAGAAACTATTCCAGCATGAATAAAACCGTGTTGCTGGGTCAGTCCCGGATCGAATGGGAACCCAATAACTACTTCGCCGGGCTCAATCCGAGTTAGTGATGCGCCAACAGTTTTCATCGCGTTTTGTCGACTAAAGCTATCGACCACGCGCTGCTCGAAGTCCAGGTTTTTCGGTTTAAACTTATTTGACAAAGATCATACCGGGCTGTTAGGTGATTCCTTTTTGACAATATTGGTCGCAAGAGAAATCATCGATGCAATATCGGCCAGGTTTGCAGGCACAACCAGGGTATTACCCGCTTTTGCGATATTGCCGAATTGCTCGAGGTAATCCTCGGCAACGCGAAGTTTCATCGCTGCCTCGCCGCCTTCTTCGTTGAGCGATTTGGCGACTCGACTGAGGCCTTCCGCAGTCGCGCTAGCGATCGCCAGGATCGCTGCTGCCTCGCCTTCGGCCTCGTTTATCTGTTGCTGCTTAACCGCTTCGGACTGTTTAATCACCTGTTGCTTTTCACCCTCGGCCTCGTTTATTTTGGCGTCGCGTTCACCTTCCGAGGTTAAAATCACCGCACGTTTTTCTCGCTCGGCGCGCATCTGCTTCTCCATCGCACCGAGCACATCGGCAGGTGGGTTAATATTTTTGATTTCATAACGTAATACCTTTACGCCCCATGGATTGGAAGCTTTATCCAGTTCGGCGACGATATTGGCATTAATCGATGAACGCTCTTCAAACGTCCGATCCAGATCGATCTTACCGATCTCGCTACGCAAAGTCGTTTGCGCCAGTTGTGAAATGGCAAAAGAATAATCGGTAATTCCGTAGGAAGCCCGCTCCGGGTCCAGCACCTGTAAATATAAAACCCCGTCGACGCCGACCTGCACATTATCTTTGGTGATGCAGATCTGTTCAGGGATATCAAAAGCCAGCTCCTTGAGGCTATGTCTATAGGCTGACCTTTCAAAAAAGGGAACTAATATATGGAACCCCGCGCGTAGCGTTCGACTGTATTTACCCAGGCTTTCGATGACATAGGCGCTTTGTTGCGGCACCACGACTGCCGTCTTGGCGATAATAATAATCGCAATAATAGCAACCGCAATTGCTACCCAAAACGATACATTTTCAAAAACAATCATTCCTTATCCTCCAAATCGATTTGTATCTTTTCTACATTTAAAGTCAAACCGTCGACGCTATGGATACGCACATTTTCGTCGCCAGCCATAGCTTTTACGCCATCGTTTAAAACGGTCCATGTGGTACCCCGATACGCCATCCGGCAGCTATCACCGGGGTCTAAATTCTGTTCCAGCCTGATTGTTTCCCCGGCCGGACCCGATTCATAACCAGCGCCGCTGCCTCCACGCATTTTTTTGTAAAGCTGTTTGCGAAACAGGACCATTGCTGCCAGCGACAAGCCTGCAAACAACATCCACTGCACCCAGTATTCAAGACTTACGTCGAGCAGCCCAACCAGACCGGTTACGATTGCCGCCAGCCCAATAAACACCAGGTAGAATGCGGCGTCGATTAACATCAACTCTGAACCTAGTAATAAAAAACCAGTTATTATCCAACCCCACCAGGGCATTAGCTTCTCCTAAAGTTTATCGTGAAACTTTACAGATACATGAGACCATTAACAGGAATCTGTCCGAGAATAGAAAGTCTCGGTCTCTGTTCCCGAATCGACTCTACCACTTACATCCATGTAAGCGTACTGCGAACAAGCTATTTTGGCTCATTATTTTTGATCATTTTCGATAAATAGCGCAACAATTCGCCTCAAGTAATTAAAAAAATGGCCTCAAAGTAGCTTGCCCTCGACAATTGCGTCCTGCATTGTTCTGTTACCGTACATCCTGTACATATCGCAACGACTCCTAGTCGTTATCCGTCAAGCCCGCACCTGCCCCGGCGCGCGATGCCTCGGTCACAATTGGACACAGGTACTGGCCTTCAGCCTGCCAGATATCGGAGGGATTAATGTTGGCAATTTCACTCGCACCAGCCAGCCATTCACCCGCAATAAAAATGTGGTTCACTTCCGACATGCAATTTCCCCCGAAGCAATATTTAAAATGGTGGCTACCATAAAAGAGGCTGGTATTTCAGTCAAACCTGATATAAGAATAATTGGCGATCCCCCTAGTCGTGTAGGGTCCAATTCATTCGACCGGCAGCGTTTCTGCTTTGTGAGGCAAGGTGACCTCCTTGTCTGCAATAATTATTGGCCGGTAGAATTCGGCCCTACAGGCATAATCTACCCGCTCAAACAGGGGGCTCTGTTCATTTACCAGCTTCGAGATCGAGTAAATATTTCTTACGCCAGACACCGCCGCCAAATCCAGCGAGGCCACCATTTTTTGCAATCACTCTATGGCAGGGAATAACGATTGCAATGTGGTTTTTAGCATTGGCACTGGCAACGGCGCGTACCGCTTTGGTATTGCCAATTTGCACGGCCTGTTGTTGGTAAGAGCGGGTCTCACCATAGGGGATCTGCTGTAGCGCCTGCCAGGCCCGGATTTGAAATGGAGTGCCGCTTATATCGAGTGATATTTCAAAATCCTGCCGTTTTCCATCAAAGTATTCCTCAAGCTGGGATTCGAGCGCAGTCAGAACAGGGGTCGTCGCCTGGACAAATCGAGCCTTCATACGCTGTTGCAGTTGCTCGATTTGATGGTCGATCATTTTACGATCGCTAAATTCCAGAAAGCACAACCCGTGCTCGCTGGCACCCGCATACATCGGCCCTAGCGGCGTTGCCAATTTCGTTATCGTCACCAGTGACCTGGCTTTTGCCTTTGAAGGACTGACACCGGCAACTGATTTAAACGCCGCGTGAAATCCGCTCAGCGATTCATAACCGCTGTCGAACGCGGTGCTAGTGACATCACCGTGATTTTTCATCTTTTCAAAAGCCCGGTTAATGCGCAGCGCTTTAATATACGCATGGAAGGTTATACCGTGATGTTTTTGAAACCAGCGTCGTACCCGGGCCGGTTCTAAATCCCTTGCTCGCAGGTCTTCATCCTTGAAACTGTCCCCGGGATTGGCGTGAACCTGGTCTAGCAGAGGTTTCAGCCATCTGGGTGCCTGGCCGGATTTTTCCAGCGGCGAGCATATCTTGCAGGGTCGGTATCCTGAATCCAGGGCTTTTTGAATCGAGGCAAAATAATCGACATTTTCTTTTTTCGGATTGCGAGCTGTGCAGCCCGGGCGACAAAAAATACCGGTGGTTTTTACTCCGAAATAGAAAATTCCCTCGAGCTGGCTATCCCGGTCAAGCAAAGCCTGGTACATGAATTCTCGATCAGGAAGTGTTTGTTGATTCATTATGGTACTCGTCCACTGCTATAGTGTGACTATTATATGAATTGATCGATTCGCCGCATCCGAAAAATCGACAGGTAATTCTCCCCTACCCTCTCCCAGAGCAGGGTGTCGTAAAAGCCGAAACACCGGGTGTTAAATGGTAAAATATCGGCATCGATATTGAGATGCGAACGCCTACTGCTGGTGCTCTAACAGGTTACATGACCACCATGGATGGTGGAAATGAAAAGGGGTTGTAGCGGTCCGACGTTTCGGAACAACCCTTGCCCAGGTAACGAGCCCCAACCTACCTGGTCTATAAAGGCAGCCTGGTTAGAGTTTGTTTTTGCCGTCGAAAACCATGACTTCAAGTTCCGCGGCATTCAGACCCTCGATACAGCCCAGGTTGACACGCATATGGCCGGGTTTGCGCAGCATTTCATTGTGCGTGTAAATGCCGCAATTTTTGCAAAAATAGTGTTTCGCAATTTTGTTGCCAAACTGATACAGGCCAATATTATTTTCATCGGCGTCTATTTTCAGGTTTTCTTCCGGGATCGCTTCAGTTGACATCAACGCCCCCTTACGCGAACAGATCGAACAGGTACAGCGCAGTCCCCTGGTTATTTCTTCGCCGTCGTAGGAAAATTTGATTGCGCCGCAATGGCAGGAGCCTTCGTAGTGTTGGGTCATTGTCTTGCCTCGTTTGAAAAAATGATAACCGAGAAATAAATCTCCTGGCCTGCATATAACACGAAGGGACCGAAGCTCATATGCAGGCTAGTTATCATCATCGGTGAAATTAATATCCCAATGCGAGCCATCACAAAATGGTTTGTTTTTCGAAGCCCCGCAACGGCACAGGGTGTAATCGGATTCAGAAGCACCTTTTCCTTTAGCTGTATCGAGCAGGACCACCTTGCCCTTCACCACATAGGGTCCGTTAGGTTCAATAAAGATAGACGCATCGTTAATGATGCGTGTTTCGCTCTCGTCTTCGATGGTATAACTCAGGGCTCCCGAGGGACATTGATTAACAATGTCAACGATTTCCTCAAAACTTGCCCCATCTGGATCGACAAACGAATCTTCACCGTACCGAAATACCGAGGGTAAACCATCGGTACAATACCCTGCATGGGCACAGATGCTGCGATTATCGTGGATGGTTATTTCCTTTCCCTGGTAACTGTCGAGTCGGTCTTTGGCAGGATCAGACTGATTATCGCTACTAAACCCAATGTTCTTGTGGGTACCGTCGCAATAGGGCTTATTCGCCGACTGACCGCATCGACACAAACCTATCGCTTCCTTGCATACTATCACACCCTTTTGATTACTAAAATTTTGTAAATCCTTAACGATATAAGGACCATCTTTTACCATTTTAATAGCGACTGGTTTACTCTCCATGATTCACCTCCAGTGAAATTATGGCTCTTCGGGATAATTCATGGGTTAATACAAAGGTGGTTCTCGCCAAGGCGCGAAGAACGCAAAGGATTTTATCTGCATATTCAAATAGATAAAACATTTACCATTTATCTCTTTGCGGGCTTGGCGGCTTTGCGAGAGCATCATCATTTTCAGGTTTACACGTTAGCATTGATTTCTTGATCTTGATACAATAAAAGTCACTTGAAATCATACGCTTATCTGTTTTCTCCTGTTCGCCTTTACCCACTAATTTTTCGGATGAGGCGAAATTATTAACTATGGTATACCGCCGGCAAATTATTTAACCGCGGTAAATAAGTATCGATTAACACAGAAAAAATAGGCGTTCTGCTGTACCAGCTCCTGTACCTGTTTCTGCCACCGATCAGATTCTTGCTGCGTTATCGCATCGTGTTTGACCGCATTTTTGGCGAAACCTTTCAACATTCGGGAAGAAAAATTATTGCCGTTGTCACTCGTATTGAGAATCGGAATTGCCTCGACCCTGATCGCACTGAAATTTATCCCACGTAGCAGCTTACCGAGTCTTACCGGTAAATTCGGACTCTCGGCAGCATCGTCCCAGGCAGTCAGGATTCTACGCGTCATCGACTCGTCCAGGCTATTAAAAACCACTCCGCGCCAGTCGGTTTCGAGGATAGCAACACGTCCATGCGGTTTCAGCACGCGATGTATTTCCTCTAGCGCGGTTTCAACCTGTTTTACATAGAGCAAAGTCTGGGTACAACTGACTACATCAAAGCTATCCGACTCAAATTCGAGTTGCTCCACGCTGCCTTGTTGTAACTCCACATTGCCAAGGCCCCGGCAGCGATGACGCGCCATGTCGAGCATATCCGGGCTGTAATCTACACCCACAACGCGTCCGTTATCACCGACCGACATTGCCATCTGTTCTAACAATAATCCGGTGCCACAGCCCGCGTCCAAAACCTGTTCCCCCGCCTGTAGCGCCAGCGCTTCCAGGGTTCGGCTGCGTTGCTGGATAATTTCGGGTGTCAGGTAACTGCGCTCAGTATCCTGCGCAGCTTTACTGTCATAGACGATCATGGTTAAGAGCGCCCTTATCCGGTTGTCATACCGGTCGTTGACAACACGGCATCTTCCGAGAGGCAGAGCTCCAGACCTTTTTGATAGTATTTGGACGCTTTATCTTTTTGCTGCAATTGATCACCAAGTAATTCCGCAAGCGCCAGGCAACTGGCCGCCATCGGTTTCACGCCGATACTGGCTTCCAGGTAACTTTGCGCCTTACCCCAGAGTTTGGCACGTACACAAATTCTACCCAGCGCCAGCAACAGGTTTTCATTTTTCGCGTAATCGTCAAGCCAGTTCTCGGTACGTTTCAATTGCTCGTTTGGGTCACTGGCATTGAACAATCCATAAGCCTCGACTATCCGATCGTCCCATTTTTGACCGAGGGATTTAATAATCAACTGTTCCACACTACTGCTCTTTGATGCAGTATGATTGCTTAACTTAATGTAGTAGAGAATTAAATCAGCATCGGTTTGCGAGGCTTTGGGGACCTTGGCCCAGGCTTGTTCCAGCACCTGCTGATTGTTTTTTGCCGCCGCCAGGAAACCCCGATAAGATTTTGCTTCCATGGTCTTCAAAATGCTTTCCTTTAAGAGTTTTTTCTTGCGAATATCCGGCAGCAACTCGACCAATAACTGCCAGTCTTCAAGTTCGAAATAAACACGCGCGAGCAGCCTCAATATATGATTGTGGCGCGGTGCGATACCGCGTAAATGGGTTAAGGTCGCCAGCGACTGTTCAAGCTGTTGGTGGGCAAGTTGAAGTTCGGCCTGGGTTACGCCAATCGCGATTTCCGCTTCCGGCCTGGCTTCATGTGCCGCCTTCAGATAACTGTCGCGTTCGTCGTGCTTGCCCTGTAACTGCGCGGCACGTGCCGCCGCCAGATAGTGTAATAACGGGCTCTCACTGTATTCCACCATCTTGATCAGGTTAACCTCCGCCTGATCGAATCGACCTTCGGCGAGGTCTATCAAACCCTGGTTCAGCAGCTTGCGCGATTTGCCAAAACGTCGATTCTGCGAATGTTGTTTCATCGAATTCGGAAAACGCCAGAATCCGCGAAAAAACCTGACTGCAAAATTAACTACCACCGTGGCTAAAATCAATACCACGATTCCAAAAGCGAGGCTGGTTTCGAGCGAATAATCACGGTATTTGATAAGAACAAACCCCGGGTCATCTTTCACAAACATCATTGCAACGAGCGCAATGATAATCAAAAGCAGGATACGTAATAGCCACTTAACCATTTTCGGCCCCCTCGCTTTCGACTTGCTGCGGAGCATTCTCACGCTTACTGATAATCCTTTTTAGCAGTTCGAGCGAGCCATTGATATCTGGCTTTTCCGGTTTCACCGTCGCCTTTTGCAATTCCAGTAACTGGGTATAAAAGTCATAATTAGCGGCATCGTCGAGGTTGTAAAATTGTTTGAACAAACGCAGGTTTTCCTCCATCAACTGCCGGAACTGAAAATTGTCTCGCTCGAGAACGGTCCAGCGTGTGAGTTTCAAATTATCTTCTATGGTTTGCTCGATATCTACCACCAACGCTTCGGTCCGCGTTGGTTGGGAATCTTCCTTCTTGATACTCACCTGAGCGGAAATAAAAGATACCACACGCTCGGTGATAGTCTGGTCCACCGGGCCTGTATCTTCGCTTTCAATCGTGTTCTGGCTACTGTCGATGCGCGGCAGGTAACCGGGCGTAAGCGCATTAATTTGTCGGCTCAATTGCGAAAGCACCAGGGTCATGCCGACCAGATCCGGGCGCGCTCGTGTTTTCAGGACTGCAATTTCATCGCTGATTTGAACCCGTACCGGCAACAGACCCGGGTCGGCGGTGGCGGCAATTTTGTCACTGGCGGCCTGTAGCGTAACTGCCGCGCCTTCGAAATCGTTTTCAAGAATTAATTTATGCTGGGCAATGCGCATCAAATACTCCACTTCGGCGAGTTGCCAGTCACTTTCATCACGGCCATAGAGTTCGAATAGTTTTTCCGCGGATTCCTGCAGCGCCTGTTGTTGGAGTTGCAATTCGTTAATCTGGCTAGCCGAATTACCAATATCGGATTCTAGCGGCGCCAGGCGTTGCTGTAATTGCGAAGTATCCATCTTACTGGAGAGCAGCGCTTGCAAGGCAGCAATAGTTTGATTTTTTTGCTGTTCGGCTTTTTGCTGCATCTGCCAGTAATATCCGGCAGCCGCGACTATGCCAATGATTAACAGCAGGTTAAACAGGCCAAAGAAAGGCAAGCCTCGTGAGGCTTTGGGTGCTTTTTTTGGTTTTGTATCCGGGCCCGGCTTCTCTGCCGTCGGCTTGACTTCCGGCCTCGATTCCGACTTTTCTTTAGCCTTGGCCTTAACCTTAACCTTAACCTGTTCCTGCTGTTCGACTTTATCGTCGGGTTTGTCGACTTCAGTCCTTGTGTTTTCGCCGGCCCCGTTACTTTGCGAAGCTGTGTTTTCGCCGGGCGCTTCGACTTTAACGACTTCCTTGTTGCTAGATGGTTTCTGTTTCTTCATATATTCAGTCAGCCTGCTCGCGGGCCCACTCGTTGATGGTCTGTTGTATGCCCTCATCGTTCGCGTTTGCGGCAATGATGGTTGCTGCATTATGTCCCAGATTTACAGCCGATTCACGCATTCTTTCACTGATCAATAACCAGGGGATATCGAGCAATTCCCGGTGTGCGCGGCCGTTGACCAACTCAACCACATTTTGCATACCTTCATTGCTGGTAAAAACCGCCAGTGTCGGAAACTGCTCAGAGGTCAGTTGGGCAAAACTGTTGTCGTCATGTTCGGGTAGCTTGCGCCTATATACTTCGCAATAGCCCACGTTCGCACCGCGTGCACGAAGTTCATCACCGAGTAGATTGCGCCCCTGCTGCCCACGAAAAATCAATATGTTTTTACCAGTTATCTGCTGCAGTTCGGATGCTGCCAATAACCCCTCACTATTATAAGGATGAGCCTGTACCAGCCGATCGCCAAGATCATTCACATGACCGGCTAACGCCCGGCGCGTACCCTCACCGATGACGCCCAATTTTAAATCGGCAGGTAATTTGTCACCAACTAAATATCGAAACGCACCATCCACTGCATTGCGGCTAACGAATAAAACAATATCGTAATGCCCGATATTTTTAATCAGGCGACGATGAAAATCAGTGGTTTCGGCGTCGATGATCTTGATGGCCGGAAAAGCAATGACCTGTGCGCCCTGGGCCTCCAGCAGCGATTTCAAACCATCCTGCTGGTGCGCAGGCCGGGTATTCAAAATGCACTGACCCTTCAGTAACAATTCATTATTTTGCATTGTTTAGGAGCCTCTGATTGATTCTGGGCGAATCATACTGTAATTCAAAATAATCAAGATCAAGGCGTGGAATGCAAGTAAGACCCACCAAAAGTAGGCGCTTTAGGCGAAGCAATCGCTTCGCTCATGGGGCCAGCCTTGGCACCGCTATTGCTAAGTTTCACTGCGCCGATATTGATTATTTTGGATACAAGATATTCGTACATGAATTAATTAGAAGCTCCTTCCTGTAAGTGCATGAGAATGTCATCAGCTCCCTGCGCGAGTAAATCCTCTGCCAGGCGCTTGCCGAGACTGGCTGCCTGTTCAGCACTTCCACTTATTTCAGCGCGTAGTATTCGACTGCCGTCGGGCTCACCGACCAGTCCACGCATATATATCTGCCCATCATTCAATATCGCATACCCCGCTATCGGAACCTGACAACCGCCGTTCAGAGCCTGATTCATCGCGCGTTCGGCAGCGATACGACTAGTGGTATCGGCGTCAGCTAGCGGTGCTAATAATTTCTTAACCGCCACATCATCGCTGCGCACTTCGATTCCGACCGCACCCTGCCCAATTGCGGGCAGGCATTCTTCGGGTTCGAGCGCGAGTTTGATTCGCTGCTCGAAACCGAGGCGCATTAACCCGGCACTGGCGAGAATAATCGCATCGTATTCACCTTCGTCGAGTTTACGCAGGCGCGTATTGACATTGCCGCGCAACCAGTCAATTTTAAGATGCGGGTAGCGTTCGCGAATCTGGGTCTGGCGGCGTAGACTCGAAGTGCCAACCAGTGTTCCGGCTGGCATCGTTGCCAGCGACACGTGGTGGTTCGAAACAAAAGCATCGCGCGGGTCGTCGCGCTCCATAATCACAGCTAGCTCAAGACCTGGAGGAAAGTCGACCGGTACGTCTTTCATCGAATGTACGGCAATATCGGCCTTGCCCTCAAGTATGCCAGCCTCAAGTTCTTTGACAAACAACCCCTTGCCACCAACCTTGGCGAGTGGCGCATCGAGCAGCTTGTCGCCCCGGGTTTTCATCTGCACCAGCGATACCTTGAGATCGGGATAAAGCGGCTTCAGTCGGCGCGCAACTTCTTCGGCCTGCCATAAAGCAAGCGGGCTGCTGCGGGTAGCAATTCGGAGTTCGGAAAGCGTATCAGGCATAGTATTAGATTAAAGGTTTTTTATGAGTTTACGAATTGTCGGCAAGTTCCGACGGCTAACTTCGAGTGTATTTTCGATATCTTTGAACATGACTTGATGTCCATCGTTTGTGGACTTCATGCCGCAGACCCTGGAAAGACTAATCAGGGCATTGCGATGGATGCGATGGAATCGATTGCCGAACTCCTTTTCGAGGTTTTTAAGCGGGTCCTCGATCAACACCTCACCTTCGCTGTGACGCACGTTGACATATTTTTGATCGGCAACAAAATAATAAATATTCTCAATTGGTACTAATACCAGATTACCGCGCACCAGCGCACAGATATGCTGGCGTGGTTCGATGCCCGCGAGCACCTCGTCATTTTGCGATGCCTGTGCCTTGTTCGGTTTACTCGATGCTTCGAGAGCGCTTTGCAAACGCTCTTTTCGTACCGGCTTTAACAGGTAATCAACCGCATGGGTCTCGAAGGCTTCGAGCGCATGATCAGCAAACGCTGTGGTAAAGATCATCGCCGGCGGTTGCGGCAGTCTAGACAGGTGTCTGGCTGCCTGAATACCATCCATGCCGGGCATGCGAATGTCTATCAGGACAATATCGGGCGCACAGGTTTCAGTTTTTTCTATCGCTTCGTTTCCGTTCCCCGCTTCGCCGACAACTTGATGCCCGGGGAAGCTTTCAACCATGCGCGACAAACGATCACGGGCGAGCTTTTCATCGTCGACTATGAGTATCTTCATCACGATTCCTCAAGCAGGGTTAAATGGTAGATTAAGTGTAACAGTAAATTGATCATTTTCTTCCTGCTGCTGCATAGTCGCTTCCCCGGCGAAGGCGATTTGCAGTCGTTCTCGTATATTGTCGACCGCCATCTGGTTGCCTTCACGATGTTGCTCGGTCCGATCTTCCAATAAAGGATTGGATATCGCTATACGAATAAATTTATCTACCGCATCGATGCGAATATCGATGACACCACCGTCCGACAGTGGCTCTACACCGTGATAAATTGCATTTTCTACCAATGGTTGCAGGGTCAGCGCCGGTAGCGACGCCTCGATGCTATTATCGTCGATTTGCCAGTTAACCGAAAGCCGATCGCCGAGGCGCAGGGATTCGAGCTGAATATAATTTCGAGTTAGTTCCAGCTCCTGCTGTAGTGGAATACTGGCTTCGGCCGCGAGGCTGGCGCGGAACAATTCAGATAAATTAACTATGGCCTGTTCGGCTAGGCCCGGCTCAACTTGGGTCAGGCTGGCGATAGTATTCATGCTGTTGAACAGAAAATGGGGGCGGATGCGAGCCTGCAATGCCTGTAGTCGTAATCTGGCCTGGATCTCCAGTGTTTTTTCAGATTCAAACTGAACATAAAAGTAGCGCAGCGCGAGGCCAATCAGGATTGTCGCAACCGCAGTATTGCGCCCCAGAACAAAAACGATATTTTGTGTTTGCGAACCCAGCCGCAGCGTCTCCATAAGACTGACACTCATCCAGCTAACCAGCAAGGTGATGACCATGGTCACCGCGATTGCGGTTCCCGTTGTGGCGCGCGCGTCACCAGTGTAGCCGAGACGCATTAAGCCACACATTATCGCCGCAACACTTAGTCCGATCCATTGCATTAATACCGAGTTCAACGCAATTTGCACATAAAGACTGCCGCTTTTATAACCGACCAATGCAAATACGATGGCGAATAATTCGATCACCAGCAATACGCGCAAAAAAACATCGGGGTTGCAAAAATCGGGCAGATAGCCGCAATTTTTAACTTTTTGCAGATTTATTGGTGGTTGATCGGACATAGCTATTGATTTGTTTGGCTAGCGCTGCAAGCATACAACAATATCTGCAATAGTTCTGGAGCGCGACTGTCAAAAGTGCATATTTCCCACGATGATTACAGTAGATCCCGTATATAGCCCAATGATAAAATTATGAGCAAAAAAGATTCCCGCATGTGGGGCGGACGCTTCACCGAACCCACTGACGCTTTTGTCGAAGCATTTACCGCTTCGGTTAAATTTGACCAACGCCTCGCGCAGGTCGATATACAGGGCTCGCTCGCACACGCAAAAATGCTGCATAAAATTGGCATTTTAGATGACGACGAGCACAGCGCTATCGAAAAAGGCATGGCGCAAATCAGGCAGGAAATCATTGATGGCGAGTTCGACTGGTCAGTAAGCCTGGAAGATGTGCACATGAATATCGAGTCACGTCTTACCCAGTTAATCGGAGATGCCGGCAAGAAGCTGCACACCGGTCGCTCGCGTAACGACCAGGTAGCAACCGATATTCGTCTGTACCTGCGTGATGAAATTAACTATTGCCTGGCACAAATACGGGACTTCCAGAAAGGTTTACTGGATATCGCCGAGCAAGAAGCTGACACCATCATGCCCGGATTTACCCACCTGCAAGTGGCCCAGCCGATCACTTTCGGCCACCATATGCTGGCCTGGTTCGAAATGCTCGAACGCGATCACGGGCGACTTAAGGATTGCGCGAAGCGAATGAACGTGATGCCACTTGGCGCCGCTGCGCTAGCTGGCACCTCGTACCAGCTGGATCGCAATTACACCGCCGAATTACTCGCCTTCGACACACCAAGCAGAAATTCACTCGACGCAGTTAGCGACCGAGACTTCGCTATCGAATTTTGCGCTGATGCGGCAATTTGCATGACACATTTATCGCGAATGGCCGAGGAACTGGTACTCTGGTCGACTGCGCAATTTAATTTTATCCAGTTACCCGATCGTTATTGCACAGGTTCGTCGATCATGCCGCAAAAGAAAAATCCCGACGTGCCTGAACTGGTGCGCGGTAAAACCGGACGCGTGACCGGGCATCTGGTCAGCCTGCTGACCCTGATGAAATCGCAACCGCTGGCCTACAACAAGGATAATCAGGAAGACAAGGAACCGCTATTCGATGGGCTCGACACCCTGCGCGGCAGTCTGCGCGCGTTTGCCGATATGGTTCCCAACCTGAAGGTAAATCGCGAAGCCATGTACGCATCGGCAAAACAGGGCTATGCCACCTCAACCGATCTTGCAGACTACCTGGTTAACAAGGGCTTGCCGTTTCGCGATGCCCACGAAGTGGTCGGCGGGGCGGTCGCCTACGCGATACAAAAAGGCAAGGATTTAAGCGAATTTACATTGCAGGAAATGCACGCTTTTGACCGGCGCATCGAGGCTGACGTTTTCGATATACTATCGCTCGAAGGCTCGGTGGGTGCGAAAGATGTTATTGGTGGCACGGCACCGGCACAGGTCAGGCGTCAGATTGCTGATTGTCGTAAGCTGATAAAGTAGTTATTTCTCGATTTGCCGTACATACTAATGGGCGTTTAAAAAATTCTGTCGTTCCCGCGCAAGCGGGAAGCTTTCGAAATCAATTCAGCTAGAAAATTAAATCGAGCCCATAACGATATTAAATTTAAACCAGGCTCTAAACCCCATAAAGTAAAAACTGTTCCAGCCAATCACTAATATCGAATATTTCTTTTTCAGAAACGCTATGGGCCATGCCCTCGTATTCCACCCATGTGGTCAAATAGCCAGCTTTTTCGAGCCGGCCGCGGGTCGTATAACCAAGGTCTATGGGTATCACCGGATCTTCGGAGCCGTGCGCGAGGAATATCGGTATACCGCTATTGGCTTCATTTTTTTCAGCCGCAAGCATTTTCGCCAGGGGTAAATAAGTTGATAGTGCTATGATGCCAGCCAGGCGTTTTGGATAACGCAGCCCGGTATGTAATGCGATCGCGCCGCCTTGCGAAAAGCCGGCAATGAAGATGCGCTCGCAGGCAATACCATCCTTGATCTGCTCTTCGATAAGCTTTACAAGTATTTTTTCGGATTTTCGAATACCCTTTTCATCCTGATCAGCGTCGATTTCAGAATTACTGACGTCGTACCAGGCCCGCATCACGAATCCCTGGTTAATCGTTACCGGAATCATCGGTGCATGTGGAAACACGAAACGCGTACTTAACACCGATTCCAGATTTAGCTCTGGCACAATCGGTTCAAAATCATGGCCGTCGGCGCCAAGCCCATGCAGCCAGATGACGCAACTGTCGGGTGGTAATGAATCGGGTTCTATAATAACAGCTGAATCGGACATCAAATCCTTCCGCAAAAAAAGAGTGATTATATCCTTCTGGAAGCGCGCGATCTTCACAATTATTTACAGATCGCTAAAAGGACTGCGAACACCGCTTCTTATATCTATTCCCAGCCCTGACGAGGCTTGTTTCTGCCTTTTCCCTTTAGATATTTTTCTACCTGATCGACTGCATGCTGCAATAATCGAGTATTTGCATGTGCCTTAATATCGCCTCCTGCATGGCAGGCATACTAACGCGCTACCGATGATTTAATCTTGTAAGACTTTGTTTTAGCGATATAATTGTCCCAAAAACGAGACAAGGATTGATCTATCACAATGCTACTCCCCTAGCAAAAAAACTGGCGAAAGCCATCCCATAGCCTGCAAGGATTACGTGCAATGAACGAAATTAATTCAAATGCTTTATACAAGCTCTGTCTATATCACTGTTAGTGAGTACATTAGATTGAAGAAATGGATTAAATATAGGCCTTATGCTCTCAACATACTTTTGGTGATAGCTTTAATTTCTATAAAGGAATCAAAGTGCGTGATCAACTGGAGGATCTTAAAGAAAAAGATTACTGCGTCTACGGCATCACAGAACCAGACTTTGATCATGCAGTTGAACTGGTCAGGGCGATGATTGATGCACGAACTGAGCAGTATGAAAAGGAGGCAGCAAAGGTAAGAACAGAAAGTCCAGATGTCGCAGATGACATTCTCGATGATATCGCTTATTACAGATATACGGACAATCAATATCTATGGCAATTCGCCTTGTGGCGATTGCAGGGGCTAATTGAGGCTGTTATAGCCCACCAGCTAATTGATGTCGGTGACGGTAAAAAATTATTTGGCTTAAAAGCAAAGCTAGAGGCTCTTCAAACGAAGGGTTACACCATAGAAGCTGAAGAAATTGAAGAGATTCTCTTGTGGGCTAATTTGCGAAATGCACTATCACATGCGCCACCAGAGCAATACCGGCCTGCATCATTAAGGGAAGAAGACATAGTAGAGTATCTGGCGTTTGTAAAAAATCTTTATCTTCGGTGGCAAAAGGAGAGGCCAGATGCACCTGAGGCATAACAATCACATCCAGCCGACCCAAAAGACGCTGCGCGTTTTTCGGTCGTCTGATGTGAGGCGTTATAAGTTTTATCCAATTGATCCATAAGGAGCCACCATGAATATTGATGAGTTAGAGAAAGACTGGACTGAACGAGGTTTTTCTTTTGGAATAGGAACGATTAAAGCTGGTGATGCAGTTGATGAAGCTTTCCACGATGATAAGGATGAGTTGGTTCTTATGGAGAGTGGAAATTATGAGTTTACTATTGGCGACGAGACATATAGACAAAATGGCAATATTGAAGTCCTCATTCCGGCCGGTTCTACCCATAGCATAAAAAATCTGGGTCAAAAAGATTCAAAAATATACTTTGGCTATAAAGCAAAAAACTTATAACGATCGCATGCAGTCGGACCCAGTGAAGCTGGGCCGATGATGCGAAGCGTTATGTGTAATAGATTTAACATTGGTGAAAAATATGAAAACTATGAACTGTAAACAACTGGGCGGGGCTTGTGATAAAGAGTTCCATGCAAGTTCATTTGATGAAATAGCGGAAATGAGCAAGCAGCACGGCATGGAAATGTTTCAGAAAAATGACGAGGCTCACCTTAAAGCAATGAATGACATGCAGCAGCTTATGCAGAAACCCGGTGCAATGACAGAATGGTTTGAAAGGAAAAGAAAAGAATTTGAAGCATTGCCTGAGAGCTAGCAATTGCATAATTGCAAGTCACACATAACAAGGCAATTAAAAATCGCCTACAAAAAGCCGTGGGCTGGACTCGCTAACGCTCACCTTTTATTGCGGCGTTATAAGTCTTTCCCTTCCTTTCTACTCTGATGTATTATATTGTACTACAAATAGCTACATCTGGAGAAAACCATGGGCGTAACAAGCGTACGATTAAATTCGGATATTGAGGCTCCTCTGGAAAATTTGGCTCGGCGGCTGGACCGAAGTAAAAACTATCTTATTAACCAGGCTATCAAAGAATTTGTGGCACGTCAGGCCATGGAAGATTCCCGCTGGGAGGATACTTTGAAGGCGCTTGATTCGGTAAAGGAAGGAAAGCTTATCGATGAGTCAGAAGTTATTTCCTGGCTCAAGACCTGGGGTACTGATAGTGAGTCATCACCCCCTACTGTATGAAAATAAGTTTTACACCGGAAGCTGTTGCTGACTTGAGCCGGCTCCGGGCATTTATTGAATCAAAAAATCCGATAGCAGCTCAGCGCATTGCAAATGAACTATTAAAAGGCATCGAAAAACTTAAAGCGTTTCCAGAGATAGGGTTACAGGTTATTCGAGCACCTCAGCCAAATTTGATCAGAGATTTGTTCATCGGTAATTACACGGTTCGATATTTAATGAGCGACCATGAAATATGCCTATTACGGATGTGGCATGGGAAAGAAATTGAAAAAAACTTATAACAAAAGTTTCAATTTGACTCGCCACTTCGTGGCTCACAAATTAAACCGGCGTTATGTGTCACTGAGATGAATAGTGAAATTAATTAACTCGATTAGAGCATCGATGCTTTTAGGGAAAGGACACAAGTTTCTAGAGAGTGGCCGTTATCAAGAGGCGTTAGAAAAGGCACTAAAAGCAAAGAGCTTGAAACTGGAAGAACAATTCGAGTGGTTGTGCCATTCAATCGAGGGCAGATCTAGATATCATCTTGGCGACAAAGAAAATGCCTTACCCTCTTTACGAAGAGCACAGGAAATATTGGCATCAAAACTTGAAAAAGAGAAAGAATCAACGCCCCTGCAAAACATTATGAACGACATCACAAGATACATAGAGAAAATTGAACACGGTGACACCTATCAATCCATGCGGTCGGACCCAGCAAAGCTGGGTCGCTGATGCGAGGCGTTAAGAATTTCTTCAATTTTCCAGCTTATTTCTTGTCTTGGAAGTAAGTTAAACTTGAAAAGTCTATAAAAGGGTCTATATTTAGATCTATTATTAGATTTTTATAAACTACAGGAACTACCATGAGCACCGTATCAAGAGTTATGGCTAGTATATCTACTAGCATAACCGACTTCAAAGCGAACCCTAACGCTGTTATTGAGCAGTCAGATGGGGAAGCTATAGTTGTGTTGAAAAGCAACGAGCCTAGTTTTTACGTCGTCCCTCCCGAACTTTACGAATCTATGTTTAAGGCCATGGAAGACCTTGCTTTGTTAATGCAAGCAAATGCTCGAATGAATGATGGAAAAGAGCCAATAGAAGTAAGTTTGGATGACCTATAACTTAAAGTTTCATCCAGACGCATTAAAAGAATGGGAGGGCCTGTCAGCGGCAGATAAAAGCTATTTCAAGAAGAAGCTAAAACAGCGATTAGAAAATCCTCATATACCTGGATCAAAACTTTCAGGTGGACATAACCTCTACAAGATAAAAAGAATGCGGCCACCTCTTCGCTTAACTTATCACGCCGACGATCAAAATATAGTGGTAACTGCGCTGAGCGTGGGTAGGAGAGACAGCGATGTTTATACAGAGATGATAAAGCGATATGAAAAAGGAAATTCATACACAAGTGCTTCAATCGGACCCAGCAAAGCTGGGCCGCTTAAGTAGGCGTCAACGTGTAGAACAATCATGGAAACCATATACGATAAAATTGGTGAAGGCTACGACTCAACAAGGAAAGCAGATTCCGAAATACTTTCTTCGCTTAGCAAATTACTCAATATCGAGGCAGGAAAGAGTTATCTGGATATCGCCTGTGGCACAGGAAACTATACAACTGGAATATCCAACTTTGGTGGTAATTGGCATGCATGCGATGGCTCGGAAAAGATGCTTTCCCAAGCTAGCTCAAAATCTTCGGCTATAAGCTGGAAGAAATATGAAGTTTCAGATTTAGGATACAAATCCGATTTTTTTGATGGCGCAATCTGCTCACTTGCAATTCATCACTTTCCTGATTTATTACGCCCATTTCGTGAAATAGCCAGAGTGCTAAAGACGGAATGCCGTTTTGTTATCTTTACGTCTACTCCGGAGCAAATGAAAGAATATTGGCTTAATCACTATTTTCCAGAGATGATGGAGAAATCCTGCGAACAAATGCCATCTATAGAGGCAGTTGAATCAGCATTGACCGGAGCAGGCTTTGCTATTGAAACAACAGAACCATTTTTCATTACCCGTGAACTCAAAGATTTTTTCTTGTATTGTGGCAAACAGAAACCGGAAATGTATTTATCTAGCAAAGTGCGAAATGGTATTTCATCATTTCACAATTTTTGCTCTCAATCTGAGTTGGAACGCGGGTTAGAAAATTTGAGAAAAGATATCTCTTCGGGAGAAATAGACGGAGTTATGCGTAGCTATGAAATTAGTAAAGGCGATTATCTTTTTATATGTGCAACCACAGGCTAACAGGCGCATGCAGTAGGCCAAAGTGCGCGCCATGCGCGTATTTTGGCGCTGAACCGAGGCGTTAAATGGCATATAAGTTACTTGCTCGCACATTGAAAGGGTTGCTTCAAATTATTGTCACATGTGCTCTCGTTTTAGTTGTAGTAATTTCTGCAAATTACTGGTTTGAGCGTTCAATAAAGAGCTTTTGTGAAAAATTGGAGGTCGGCTCACCCATAGATGGTGCCCTTGAATTAGCAAAGGCTAATAGTTTTTTTGTTCCAAACTACGCGGTCGAGTCGCGAGCAGTTACACTAATTATCAATAATCATATGGCCCCATATTTTAGAGTTGGCTGTTTTATCGAGGTCGAAGACGGCAGGATAGTAGGGAAGAAAATACATAGCACAGACTAACATGCAAAAATTCACATTTCTTATTGACCCTGGCGCTGTCGCGCTTGCCAATAGAGCTGGGTGTCATGTTCCAATATTCATGATGTCCATTTAAGATATGGAACAAATTTATCAAAGCCTCGCTGATGTAGTATTGCTTCTACATGCCTTGTCTGTCGTCTTTGTTGTAGCCGCATTGTTATTAACTATAGTGGGCGGGTATCGGCAATGGTTTTGGGTTCGTAACTGGTGGTTTAGAGTTATTCACCTTGCCGGTATCACTGTCGTAGTTGTTCAATCCTGGGCTGGCCTATTGTGTCCGCTTACCACCCTTGAAATGTGGCTGCGGGACCAGGCTGGAGAAGCGCGGTATGAAGGGAGTTTTATTCAATACTGGCTCGGGCGCTTTCTTTACTATAACGCGCCTGAATGGGTTTTTGTGGTGGCCTATACAGCTTTCGGCTTGCTTGTTATCGTCACGTGGGTACGCTTCCCACCACGTAAAATATCAGGTACAGGACGCAAGAGCATCTAATTGGAAAATGAAGTACGATTACAAAATACATGGCCTGGAACTTAAAACTGCGGCGTAGTTTTAGCGTTTCGGGGCCGGTACTATCGATAACAGGGTTCGCAATAATATCATAACAATAGCCGCTTAATTACCTATGCAGAGAAGCAATATAATCCAGGATTTCAGTCGGATCGCTGTAAGCTGCACGTACGCTGACTGCTGGGTATGGGCGCTATTTAAACCAAAATTCAGCCATGAAAATAATTAGACTAATCAATACAGCACTTGACGATGGACTGGCAAAGTCGGTCTTCGACCATATTAGAAATTTCTTGATGTGTGCGTTTCTTCTCGCCATAGGGACGGCTGAGTTTAGACAACATACAAGCGAATTTTTTGGGCTCGTTTCAAGCCAGTATTCCGGGACAGGTGTCATTGGACTTTCACTTATCCTGATTTGCCTGAATCTTTATGATGGAATCAGGAAAATTTCCAGGACCAAATATCATTTAATACTTACCATTGTACTGGTAGGCATATATATATTTTTGTCGATCAGGATCATTGAAATGTCCTGGGATTTCAGAACGACACACTGATTATTATGCCTGACTACACACCTGACGAGCCGCGGGATGTAATAGCCACTGCAGGGTGATCTGATGTTTCTCACCGCCGCGCAATTCACTCCAGATATGAACCATGTTTGTGAAAACCACCAATATTTAAAATTTTTCTCGTTAAGTGGTATTTAGAAGTTATAATGCAGCGCAGAACGCTACGATCAATCATCATAAATAATCCAGAGAGAAAGGTATGAGTAAAGGTACGGTAAAGTGGTTCAATGCAGCCAAGGGTTACGGTTTCATTACCCCAGAAGATGGTGGTAAAGACCTATTTGTACACCATTCAGAAATTAAAAGTGGTGATAGCTATGCAACACTTAATGATGGGCAGGCTGTGGAATACGAGGAAGGCCAGGGCCAAAAAGGCCCATGCGCAAACAATGTTGTGCCTGCCTGAATTCACCGCTATCGTTCTCAGGTAGCAACATAAGGCGGGCGGTTGAATGGCCCAGGATTAATTTAACCCGCATATTGCACGAAGGCGGTAACGACTTATGATGTTAATCATTAATTTCAGACAAGTTAGACACGATATTCATGGATAACGAAATATACAGTTTGTACCTGAACGAAGTCAGGAAAAATCTGGCGGCCAATCTTGATCGATCACTCTTGATCCATAGCTATTGCTATGCATCGGCGGGCGATCGACCAACATTGTTTGCCATATTTCCCCTGAGCTTCGTCCCCTTCATGCAACATCCGGGTTAAGGCTTACTGGTTTTCCAGGAGCCTGTCGGTGCCGTAACTACAGATCTAGCTGGTTTTTTCAACACCAGGTAATTGCCAAACAGTACCAGGCCAAGGCCGAAAATTGCGACCAGGGTCCAGTTGTAGTCTTCGAACAGTGTCGAGATTGACAGTGCAATTACAGGAAATAAGACCGCGGCATAGGCTGTTTTATCGGCACCGATACGGCCTATAAGAGTTAAGTAACTACCGAACGCGAATATCGATCCGAATACAGTCAGGTAAAGCAGCGACAGGCTATAGCTAAGGACCGGGTCGTAATCAAAAGGCACGCCATGATACAAAGCATACATTCCCATAAAGAGTGAACCGTAGGTCATTCCCCAGGCATTGGTTTGCACCACTGGGAGATTCTGCCGCTGGTTACGAGCGGACAGAATATTGCCGATAGAGGCGAGAAAGGTAGCAAACAGGCACATCCACAGTCCCTGCCAGGTCGATGCATTGTTTTCGAGGCCCGCCACCTCTGACCAGAATATTGCCGCGATGCCGGAAATTCCGAATATCGCCCCGATTATGACCCGTGTACTGATCGACCGGCGAAGGAACAATGCGCCATTGACGATATTCATTAGAATCACCGTTGAAAACAATAGCGCGACAATACCCGAGGTCAGCATACCGGTGGCCCAGTAAAATATCAGGTAGTTAGTCGAAAACAAAAACAGTCCCTGCAGTGCGATAAAGAAATGTTGAGACATTGAAAACCGCAGGTTGCGCTTCGTTAATAAACAAAATATAAACAGAATGACCGCGGCGAGCAGAAATCGGTAGACTAGTGAAACCTCGGCCTCGACCACGCCTAGTTGAAATTTTATCGCATACCAGGTGGTACCCCAAATCAGTACGGTTATCAAATAAAGGCTTGTCGAATGCATTAACATCGGCGGATTATAACAGGGGATAAAGCAGGTTCGGAACATTCATAGTACTTAGCCAAGGCCTCGAAACTCAACAATATTTTCATATAAAAAAACAGCCTCTTTATGAGGTATGCTGGCACGGGGTGGAGAAACTATTGCGTCAGTCGCGGGATTCCAACATCCGGGCTATAGGCCGTTAGGTTTAAAACAAGGTATTTATCTCGCCAACCCCAAACCGTTGTGGACCTCTTCAGCTATTGCCAGCGAGGATGTTAACCCGGGTGACTCTATGCCTAAAAAGTTGATCATTCCCGCAATGCCATGCGTCTCCTCTCCCTGGATAAGAAAGTCCGTAAAGGCCCCATTCGGTGGCGAAAGCTTGGGCCGGACACCCGCATAATCAGGGCTCAATCGACTACGATCCAGCGCCGGAAAATAGCGGACTATGGCGTCATAGAAAGCTTCAACCCGGTCAGTAGAAACCTGGTAATCAGGCGCATCGACCCATTCGACATCGGGACCAAAGCGGACCTGCCCGGCCAGGTCCAGGGTCGCATGGATACCCAGACTCGCCACCCCGGGGACTGGGTAAACAAGATGGGAAAATGGCGCAGGCCCGGAAAGCGAAAAATAGTTACCCTTGGCAAAATATAGCGCGGGAATGAATCGGTCGGGAAAACCATCAATATTTGCGAGGGTTTCAGTCATGCATAAACCGGTGCTATTTACCAGCAGCTCGGTATCCAGCAACATGGGGTCGGCACCTCCTATCTCAACACGGAAACCACTGCTCCGGGCCTGCACCCGTTTAACGGGTGCGTTGAGCGCCAGAATACCGCCAGCCGCTTCAATCTCTCCCTGGTAACTCAGCATCAACGCCGCGGTATCTACAATTCCCGTTGACGGCGAGTACAGTGCCGACAGCACATTAATATTGGGCTCCATCCGGGAGACCTCGTCAGCGGATAAATGCCTGAGATCCCCAACCCCGTTTTCCTTTCCCCTTGCGGCCAATTCCTCAAGAGCCACCTGCTGTTCCGCTGAAGTAGCGACGATTAACTTGCCTACACGTCGATGCGGTATATTCCGCTGTTCACAATAGTCATACAGTAACCGTTTACCACGGACACATAGCCTGGCTTTCAAACTATTCCGCGGATAATAAATGCCAGCGTGGATCACCCCGCTGTTGTGAGAAGAAATCTCGGTGCCTATCGCCGATGCGGCTTCGAGCAGTACCACCTCTAACCCGGATAACGCTAGTATCCTGGTAACAGCGAGTCCAACTATCCCTGCACCAACAACAACCGCATCAACCTTTTCTACCATCGGAAAGCCTCGAACCGCTTCGGCTGAAAATTGTTAGAAGAATACCCTTATTAGGTTCCGATTTATCCCACCGGGACGAGAAAACCTAAAATATAAGATAAGTAAATTCAACATCAACCATTGACTCATTGGTACTGCACTACTCACTTGAATCGGCAAAAGACAAGAGAAAGACAGGCCATCTTCAGGTAGAAGGGATCAATATCGGTAAGCTTGGCACCCCATTCCTGAAGTACCACTGTCCCACCGTTTTCCTGTCTTGTACGTAAACTAAATGCCGAATTCATGCCTGTTCTCTAACATTAATAATGTGATCACCTTTAACCTGCAAAAAACTATCACGGGCAAGACTATACTGTCAATTTATTCGCTTTAATATCCCTTTAATAAGGATTTAGGGGGTGTTGACTTCTCGGCATTTTGTGATCACAATATCGTAAAAATCATCGACTACCATCTTTTAACTGGTGCGTTACAGCAGCAAATCAATCGATTTCAAACGAGAAACAGGCATGCAAGACTGGATTGAAAAACACGGGGTAAGTGAAGTCGAATGTATCGTTCCAGACCTGGCGGGGGCTGCGCGAGGTAAAACCATTACAGCCGCCAAGTTTAACGGTGGACAGGCGTTACGCTTACCCCAATGCATATTCCTGCAATCGGTGGCGGGGAGTTACCCCGAACTGTTCAACAAGATCATGCCAACCGATCTCGATATGCTGCTGCAACCGGATGCGAGTACCATCAGGATCCAGCCCTGGTCGACGAGAAAAACCGCCCAGGTGATTAACGATTGCTTCGATAAAGACGACAAGCCAATCGAGTTCGCCCCGCGTTTTGTTTTACGTAAAGTGCTCGAACTCTATCGGGCCGAGGGCTGGAAACCGGTAGTAGCGCCTGAACTCGAGTTTTATTTGCTTCAGCCCAACCTCGACCCGACAGAGCCTCTGCAACCGCCCACCGGTGGCACTGGCAGAGAACAGAAAAAAGGACAATCTTTCAATATCGATGCGGTCAACGACTTCGCCTCGATGTTTGATGATATGCACAACTACTGCAAAACGCAGGCACTTGAGATAGATGGTTTGATTCACGAGGAAGGCATTGCACAAATGGAGATTAATTTGCTGCACGGCGATCCGCTAGACCTCGCTGACCAGGCTTTCCTGTTCAAACGCACGGTACGGGAAACGGCTTTAAGACACAACCTGCAAGCGACTTTTATGGCCAAGCCAATCGAAAACCAGCCTGGCAGTGCAATGCATATTCATCAAAGTGTGGTCGACCTGGATAGCGGGGAAAATAATTTTTCCACGGCACAGGGCATGCCCAATAAATTATTACTCAGTCATATTGCCGGTCTTCAGCAAATTTTACCCGACGCGATGGCGCTGATACTACCCTATGTTAATTCCTACCGCCGCATCGTGCGCGACATGTCAGCGCCGATTAATTTTCAGTGGGGCTTCGACAATCGTACCGTCGGTTTTCGAGTACCCGACAATGAACCGAAATCAATGCGTGTAGAAAACCGCCTCGCCTCGGCCGATGTCAATCCATACCTGGCTATCGCAACCTCGCTGGCCTGCGGATATATCGGTATGAAACAGGGTTTGAGACCAACCGATCCGCTCACGGGCAGCGCCTACAACGAGCCGGCACAGTTATCGCGCGACTGGTATCGCTCACTTGAACGGTTGTCCCAATCCCAGCCATTGCGCGATGTGCTCGGTGATGTTTTCATCGATGTATACGTGGCAGTCAAGGAAGTCGAATTTGACAATTTTATGAATGTAATCAGCCCCTGGGAACGGGAGCATTTACTACTTAATGTGTAGACCGGAGAATACTTATGAATCAACAATCAGCCGCGCTAGCTGACAATAACACCGAAAGATGGCAAAGCTTCGACAGTGCTCATCACCTGCATCCTTTCACCAATCCGAAGGATATGAAAGATAAGGCCGCGCGTATTATCGAATCGGCGAAGGGTATCTATTTGACCGACTCGGACGGTAATGAATATCTCGACGCGATGGCCGGCCTCTGGTGCGTGAACATGGGTTATGGTCAACAGGCATTGATCGAGGCGGCGCATAGCCAGATTCAACAACTGCCCTATTACAATGCGTTTTTTAAAACCTCTCACCCACCACTGGCCGAACTGAGCGCATTGCTGGCCGAAGTCACACCCGCACACATGAATCATGCGTTCTTCACCAGCTCCGGCTCCGAAGCCAACGATACCGTAATCCGCATGGTCTGGCGTTATTGGGATATTCTTGGCAAACCCGAAAAGCGCGTCATCATCAGCCGCAAGAATGCCTATCATGGCAGCACAATTGCCGCTTCAAGCCTCGGTGGCATGGAAGATATGCACAAACAGGGAGGAATAATTCCAGATATTGTCCACGTCGAGCAACCCTATTGGTTTGCCAAACGCTGCGAACTGGGTAACGACCTGGACGCAGAAGAGTTCGGCCGCGAAGTTGCGCAGTCGATTGCAGACAAGATCGAAGAACTCGGCGAAAACCGGATTGCTGCCTTCATCGCCGAACCAATCCAGGGTGCCGGCGGGGTCATAGTTCCGCCCGACAGTTACTGGACCGAAGTGAAGAAAATTTGTACTCAATACGACATTCTGTTTGTCGCGGACGAGGTAATATGTGGCTTCGGCCGTACCGGCCACTGGTTTGGCAGCGATCTACTGGAGCTCAAACCCGATCTGATGCCGATGGCCAAAGGCATGTCTTCGGGTTATTTACCAATTGGTGGCGTAATGGTTTCTGACCGTGTCGCCGACGTGTTGATCAACCAGGGTGGTGAATTCAACCACGGCTATACCTACTCCGGTCATCCGGTTTGCGCGGCAGTAGCCGTGGCTAATATCCGGCTGATGCAACGCGAAAACATCATCGAAACCGTGCGTGAATCGACTGCACCCTACCTGCAGAAGCGTTTACGTGAACTGGGTGATCACCCATTGGTCGGTGAAGTACGCGGCGTCGGGATGCTCGGCGCGATCGAGCTGGTCGAAGACAAGGCCAACTACGTCAAATTTGACAAGGATAAGGGTGTTGGCACGATCTGCCGCACGCATTGCTTTGATAATAACCTGGTCATGCGCGCAGTCGGTGACACGATGATCATTTCACCGCCTCTGATCATGCAAAAATCGGAAATCGATACTTTTAGCGAACGCGCCTGGAAAAGCCTGGATCAAACCCAAAAGGATCTTGCCTGATTCAACAGGGTTATCTATGGCATTTAAACTCACGCAAGACCGTAGCGATACCGAGGACTACCCCAGCTCCTATTACCATGCGAGTCGGAATCGCGCTCCGCAGACGAGCCCGTTAGACGGTTCTAACCGCGCCGATGTTTGCGTAATCGGTGGCGGTTATACCGGGCTATCTACCGCCCTGCACCTGTCAAAAAATGGCTACAAGGTAATACTGATTGAGGCTCGAAAAGTCGGCTGGGGGGCCTCGGGCCGTAACGGCGGACAGCTCGGTAGCGGACAGCGCAAAGATCAGATCGAACTGGAAAAATTGTTCGGCAAAGACGTTGCACATCAACTTTGGGACCTGGCGCAAGACGCCAAGGCACTGGCTAAAAATCTGATCTCCGAATACCAAATCGACTGTGACCTGAAACCCGGTATCGCGCACCCCAATCATAAACCCGGCTACGCCGATGATACGCGCGCCTATGTAGACCACCTCCGCATGCACTATGCCTACGATTCGATCGAATATCTTGAACGCGATGAAATGGCCTCAATAGTCGGCAGCGAAAGTTATTACGGCGGCAACATCGACTATGGTGCCGCACATTTGCACCCGCTCAACTATGCACTTGGCCTGGCCGATGCGGCAATTCAAAACGGTGCAATCCTGCATGAAAATACCGTGGCCGAGAGCTACCAGGAAGACGAAACCACGCGGGTACTGACTAACCGGGGGACGGTAGGAGCCGATTCAATCGTGCTTGCCTGTAACGGCTATCTGGGCAAGCTGGACAAGCGCTTATCCGGCAAGATCATGCCGATTAACAATTTCATAATCGCCACCGAACCGTTGAGTGAAGAACGTGTCAATGAAATTAACCCGAAAGACATTGCATTTGCCGATTCCCGTTTCGTGGTGAATTATTACCGCCTGTCCGCCGACAAAAGACTGCTGTTTGGTGGTGGTGAAAATTACAGCGCCAGTTTCCCTCGCGATATTGAGTCCTTTGTGCGTAAGCCTATGCTCGAAGTCTATCCGCAGCTAGTCGATACGCCGATCGAATACGCCTGGGGTGGCACACTGGCAGTAACGCTCAACCGCATGCCCCATTTTGGCCGTCTTGGGAAGCACAATACTTATTTCGCGCAGGGCTATTCTGGACACGGCGTGGCAATAGCGACGCTGGCAGGTAAACTCATCGCCGACGCAATAGCCGGTGAAGCAGAGAAGTTCGATTTATTCGGCAAGCTACCTACCCGCTCATTCCCTGGCGGGGACTTGTTGCGCTGGCCAGGAATGGTGCTCGGCATGAGTTATTACGCGCTGCGCGATCGGCTTTAGCCCCCACATTACATGATGGGGAACACTCCGGGATCCGAATATCAGGAACTGTGATACGATTCGTTGGTCGAATCGCGTCAACAACTTTAAAAACCTGCATTATGAACATCTACGAAACCCGCTCGAACTCGCAGTACCTTTTATTTTTAAAGGTCAGCTTTATAGCGGCATTGTCCTTCACGGCGCTCGGTACGGTTACCGCCCTGTGGGAAAATCCTTTTTTTATTCGCATGACACAAACCAGCGGGTTCGAAATCGCCTTGCTCTCGCTGCAGGCAATAATGTTCGGCATCTACTTGTCAATTCCATCAAGCCATTGTCCAACAAAAACTTTAAGTGCTGGCGGAGTGTTGGGTTTTTTGGGAATTGCCTGTCCTGTTTGCAATAAAATATTGTTGTATGCTTTTGGCGCTGAGCTATTACTTTCCTATCTCGAACCCGCGCGAATTTATCTGGCAATAATCGGCACTCTAGTGGTCGGCCTGGCCTTGTATATAAAATTAAAAAAACGTAGCGTGTTAACCCAGAATCGAGTAGATGTCGTTGCTCAGTAATAACCAGTTGTGAGCGAAAAGTATAAATCAACCGTCTATATAGTTACTGCTCTGATTTTGTTGATGTTGCAAATGAATGTATTTTTCTCCGCTAATCCCTCGCACGCTCGTCCTTGATCGTATAGAGGGTAGTCCAAATATCACGACATAAACCCATAAAGTCATGGAGCGTGTAATTACACTTCGCTGCAAGCCCCCCATGCAACACTATTAGCCGCTCGAGCCGAGTCCCAGCAAGTAACATTGACCGGTAACGACGCTATATTGAGCCACTACCCCGATTTATTGAAACGTCCTCCTAAAGTTTAAGCCCCTGATTACCTTAATAACGATCTGCATACTATTTCCAGATCGCATACCGATGGTGAGCTTGCTCACAAGATTAAAGCCGATCATGACGCCATGTCAGGTTACGCAAAGGGAAAATTCGTTGACGTAGGTTATGCATTGGGTAACAAGGTCGGGGTAAAAGGCACCCCGTCATTATTCAAATCAAACGGTGAGAGTATTGAGGGCTACGTGCCTTATCAAGAACTAATACCAATGGTTTTGAATAATTAACCTGCATATTGCACGCAGGAGCACAACCATTCTCAGTTGGCTGTCTTCATAGTCAGCATTTGCTCCACCAGCACGTCATCGCGCAACTGTAAGTGATAACCCTGCGACTCAAGGTTTGCCAGCACCTCTGCCGTGTCCTCCTTCGCCAGATTTTTGTCCGTTGTCAGCTCGAAGCTGAAGCTGAATTCGGGATCACCGAATAAGCCAAGCAGGCTTTCCGGTAAGATCGAAAAATCGTCCTTATCAGCCAGATATAAATAAGTATCGACTTTACGGCTGCTACGATAGATATGGCAAAACATTGGGAGTTCGCTGCGCCCTGGTAGTGTATAAATTACGTATAAAAAAGGGAGGAACTGGTCGCCCAGCACCTCCCAACCATCATAACAAAAGAGCTAGTTATTGAACATCATTTACCGGCGCTGGTGAACTCAGGGTAAGCTTCCAAACCACATTCGGCCAGGTCAACACCATCGTATTCTTCCTCGGCACTGACGCGGATTCCCATGAGGCTTTTTATCGCCAACCAGGCGATAAAACTCGCGCCAAATACCCAGACAAAGATAGTCAAAGCACCGACCAGCTGGCCTACAAATGTTGCACCATCATTTGTCAAGGGCACTGCAAGTAGGACAATCAATTCACGAATCCTGCGAGCTAAATACGGGCGCCCGAGGCATCCGAATCGACTTGCTATGAGGAGTAATCCTCTAAAGGTTGTAACCGCGCTCGTCGTGCAAGGCCAGATCGAGTCCTTCGGTTTCATCTTCCTCGTTCACGCGAAGACCCACAATCAGGTCTACGATCTTGAGAATGAGGTAGCTCCCCACGGCAACGAAAACGATCGTGAAGAACACACCTTTGATCTGAATCCAAACCTGCGCGCCCATCGCGATCTCGCCGATCACGAGACCGTCCATGGAGGTAGCAAACACTCCGGTAAGGATCGCGCCGATGATGCCTCAAACAGCATGCACTCCAAACACATCCAGGGAGTCGTCATATCCCAGCGCACGCTTGAGTTTCGTGGAAGCCAGGAAACATCCAACGCCGGCCGCAATTCCGATCAGCAAAGCGCCCATCGGTCCAACGAAACCTGATGCCGGAGTGATTGCGACTAATCCCGAGACAGCCCCGGAGGCAATGCCCAGAACGCTTGGTTTACCGTGTCCGATCCATTCAGAGAACATCCATCCCAGAGCGGCCGCGGCGGTCGCGATCTGAGTGACTGCCATGGCCATGCCGGCGGACCCGTTGGCGGCAACCGCACTCCCGGCGTTGAAGCCAAACCAGCCGACCCACAGCAGGGAGGCGCCCATCAACGTATACCCCAAGTTGTGAGGCGCCATCAGTGTTTTGGGATAGCCGTTGCGCTTACCCAACATCAGTGTAGCCACAATCCCGGCAATCCCGGCGTTTATATGGACCACCGTACCACCAGCGAAGTCGAGAACACCCATGTCCCAGAGAAATCCGCCGTCACCGCTCCAGACCATATGCGCCATGGGTGCGTATACCAACGTGAGCCAAAGCCCCATGAACAACAACATGGCTGAAAACTTCATGCGCTCGGCGAACGCGCCGACGATCAGCGCAGGCGTGATGATCGCAAACGTCATCTGGAATGTCATGAAGACCGTTTCCGGTATAGTTCCAGTCAGACTATCTATCGTGACCCCCGACAGGAAGGCATTGTCCAACGCACCGTAAAACGAGAAAAAGTTGGTCACGCCTGGTTCCATGCCGGTGGTAGAAAATGCGATGCTATAGCCATACAGCGCCCACAGTACCGATACCAGAGCGGTGATGGCAAAACACTGCATCATAACCGACAAGATGTTTTTTGCACGCACCATGCCAGCATAGAACAGGGCCAGCCCGGGAATAGTCATTAGCAGGACCAGTGCCGTCGACGTCAGCATCCACGCCGTGTCACCGGAATCGAGCGCCGTTTCCTGACCGAAAGCGAGCGACGGCAGGATGGCAATCGCCACCGTGCATAGCGTACCAGTATACTTCTTGAGATTTCTTAGATTTGTCATTAGTTGCCCTCCGCCTTTAAAGCGCATCAGAACCAGACTCGCCCGTACGAATACGGACCGCCTGCTCTATCGGTGTAACAAATATTTTTCCGTCACCGATCTTACCGGTGTTGGCACTGGAACTGATGGCTTCGATCACCTGGTCGAGTAAAGCGTCATCGATACCGATTTCGAGCTTCACCTTGGGCAAAAAATCGACCACGTATTCTGCGCCACGATACAGTTCGGTATGACCCTTCTGTCGGCCAAAACCTTTGACCTCGGACACGGTAATACCCTGTACACCTATCTCCGACAAGGCTTCACGAACATCGTCAAGCTTGAAGGGTTTTATAATGGCTGTAACCATTTTCATTGCAGGATTCCCCAAAAATTAAAAATTACAATATTGCAGAAACTGTGCCACTGTTTTTTAATTCCTTTAAATTCAGTTACTTAATTAATAACCTAGGCACAGAGCAAATAAATCGCTACACTGAAGTCTAATATATGCTGTATTTGCACCAATTTGGTGCTATTTGGCAGAAGTTATGCACCATAACAGGGAATATAGATGCTAGACAATCAGACTATCAGCCGCCTGTCCGATAAGATCAATGCGCTGCTACCACCGGGATTACAGCAGGCAAAAGCCGATTTTGATGCCAGGCTGAAAACCCTGCTGCAACAGCAATTGAGCGAATTTGAATTCGTCAGCCGTGAAG
>Ga0255051_10000085_pt1 | contig 33257 bp, 27 predicted proteins | sample JV7_2_9_MG_FD_181719 | JGI IMG/M metagenome (GOLD analysis project Ga0255051, IMG submission 181719) | Seawater microbial communities from Jervis Inlet, British Columbia, Canada - JV7_2_9 | ecosystem: Environmental > Aquatic > Marine > Inlet | place: Canada: British Columbia | collected 2016-10-06
CTCGTAAAGAGTGATGCGTCCTCGCTCATGCCGGACACTTCGAGGCCGAACAGGCCTGACGCGGTCGCATTCCAACTGAAGTGATAGCCGATCAGCAACCACAACGAGCCGGTTCGGACCACCAACAAACCCATCAGGATTCCGCCAATTGCCGTGTACAACAGGCCCTGCCAATTCGCGCCGGGATTACCACTGTGTATTAGTCCGAACACGATTCCCGTAATTATCGCTGCGGCCGTCGGATTGAAAGCGATTGAGAACTGGCGCAACAGGTATCCTCGTAATACCAGTTCCTCCCACGCGGCCAATAAGTAACTTGCAGCGAGCATGGGTAACAGGTATATCGCCAGTGCGACCACATCCACTGCACCGGGCTTGATCTCTCCGAATCCGGCGAGTACCGCAAAACCGACGACTAACGTAACCGGCACAGCGCCGAGCAACGTTCCAACCAGGGTGTCGGTTATCGCTCGCCGCTTGAACCATAGGCCAATGGCCGCAAGACCCAGCGACTCAAAATACCGCAGGAGCACCGCCGCTATCAGAAGGGAGCCTCCTGCGATAAGCGACGCGAACGCCAACAGTGGCAATGGCTGCGTTACACCATCGACCCGCATACGAGGCAAACCCAGTGCTCGCCAGCCGATGTTGACGGCCGCGCCCAGCGCGACAATCAGAATGACGAACGCCACCATTCGCCATCCAGTCCGCCATTCGTTTTTGTCGCTGAAAAATACTGCCCGTATCCGATTCATCGCTCGACTGCCTGTCTGTTTAATTCCCAGATGCACGATACAGCAGAATGGATGCGTCAAAGCGCGACTCGGAAAGCACGATTGCGTAAACTCTGCCGAAAGAATAAGAGAGGAAAACCTCATGTCGGAAACCAGCACCTCGGAAAGTCGCACCGCCCGCATGCTCGCCACCGTCGAGCGCGTAGGCAATAAATTGCCCGATCCCGCGATGTTGTTTGTCTTCTTGCTGGTCGTTGTCTGGCTGCTCTCCTGGCTGCTGTCCTATGTCAGCTTCGAGATGATCGATCCGCGAAGCGGTGAAGTGCTGGTCATCAACAACCTCTTGTCCGGACCGGCAATGACCGCGTGGCTGTCGGTCATGGTGACCAACTTCTCGCATTTCCACCCAGTCGGCGTTGTACTCGTGGCAATGCTCGGTATTGGTGTTGCGGAACATACCGGGTTCATCAATACCGGCTTGCGCGCATTGCTGGGCGTCACCGCAAAGTGGCTGGTTACACCGATGGTCATCCTCGTCGGCATTGTTAGCCACTCCGCAGTGGATGCCGGCTATGTCCTCGTTATTCCGTTGGGCGGCGTTATTTTTTACGCGGCTGGCCGACACCCGCTAGCGGGCATCGCTGCCGCATTTGCCGGTGTGTCCGGCGGTTTTTCGGCGAATTTCGTACCGTCTTCGCTCGACCCATTGCTGCAGGGGCTGTCGCAGGCCGGTGCGCGCATACTCGATCCCGAGATTGTGCTCAATCCGCTCAACAACTACTTTTTTACGACGGTGTCGTCGGTACTTATCGTTGGCCTCGGCTGGTACCTGACCGACAAGGTTATTGAGCCCCGCCTTAAAGGCGTCGAGCTCGACGGCGACCTTGAAGACCTGCCGAGAATGCACGATCTTGACCCAAACGAGCGCAAGGGCCTGCGAACAGCATTGCTGGCATTGCTGGCCGGTGTCGTGTTCATGGTCGTCACGGCCTGGCCTGCGGACTCGGCATGGCGCGACGCGAATGGTTCGCTGGCAACTGGCGCCGCACCGATCATGGCTTCGATCGTGTCACTGATCTTTTTGATGTTCGTTATTCCCGGCATCACCTACGGCATCGCCGCCAAAACAATAAAGAGCTCCAAGGATGTCATTGACGGCATGACCAAGGCCATGCACCTGATGGCCTATTACCTCGTCATCATGTTTTTTATTGCACAGTTTGTGTACGCCTTTGGCCAGTCGAATCTTGGCGTGCTGCTGGCGCTGCAAGGTGCCGCAGGATTGAAAGCACTCGCTATGCCGGCCGCCGTTACGTTGGTGGGAATCGTGTTGCTTACTGCCTTTATCAACCTGTTCGTCGGCTCGGCAACGGGTAAATGGGGGCTGCTCGCCCCGATCTTTATCCCGATGCTGATGACGCTGGGCATTTCACCCGATCTGACGCAGGCCGCTTACCGCGTCGGTGACTCAAGTACGAACATCATCACGCCACTGATGCCGTACTTCCCTCTGGTCGTTGTGTATTGTCAACGCTACGTCACAACAACCGGCATTGGCACGTTGACCGCGATGATGTTGCCGTACTCAGTTACCTTTATTATTTGCTGGACAGCGTTTCTTGTAATTTACTACCTGCTCGGCTTTCCGCTCGGCATTGGGGCGAGTTACACCTACCCGTAACTCAATCGCCTATACATGCGCCGGCGTAAGCTTTGTCTACGCCGGAGTTGCCAAGCTGGCATTCATTGTCGTAAGTCACGCCGTCGAGACCGCAGACGGGTAGATAGTCGCGCGGGCAGTTACGTCCCTGTTCCTCACACATCCCCGCATAGTCGATTCGAATACCACGCCGCTCAGCATGGCAAGCATTGCCATAGGTCAGCTGATCGGAGCCGCATACGGGCACGAACATGCCAGGGCAGGGGCGTACATCGCAGAGACCTTCCGTGAAAGTCGTAACCTCCGCGCTTTCCGCGTCACAGGCATTGTCATAGCTCTGGCCGTCGTCACCGCAAACCGGCGCAAATACCGATGGGCAATTATTCAGGGCGCAGGCACCCTTTTGCTGCACGGGCACGCGGCCTGCATCCGCTTCGCAACGATTCAGATAGGTGCGGCCATTCATGCCGCAGACCGGTTCCTCGACGCTCGGACAACCGCTCTCTGTACACGCCCCCAGCCCGGCAAGCGTCACGCCGGCTTGTGCCGCGAGACATTCATTGACGTAGGTCTCGCCGTTAACACCACAGACCGGATCGAATTGCATTGTGCATGCATCTTCGTCCGACTGAGCAACAAGAATGTCGCCGTCATTGCTTGCCATTAGCTCTAAAGGAATGGCCAGCACAATCAAGGTGAGTAATGTTCGCATCATGCTTCTTTAGAGCTCCTTGCCAATATCGGGTTCAACCAATTTTCGCGGCACCCCAGTAGTTGTACGTGAAAACCCTCGGCCCGGGAATATACATGCGGTTGTCATCGACAATCGAGAACCCAGCGGTTTCGATGACGCCGGGTATATCACGATCAATGTTGCAGCCTCCCGCGATTCGGCGCCAGCCAGGATTGAGGCGCTCTTGCCAGCGCCGAACGCCCGCATCTGGCGCCTTGCCATGTTCGCAAAATAACAGCCGGCCACCCGGCTTGAGTACCCGGCGCATACCCCGCAGGGCCGATGCCGGGTCCGGAATCGTACATAGTGTATAGGTGATCAGGACCGTATCGACGCTCGCCGCCTCGAGCGGGATTTCCTCTCCGGGTAATTCGATGAGCTCTACGTCCATACCTGACGTGGCGATCGGCTCTGCCGCCAGTTTTCGCATTCCTTCGGCGGGCTCCAGGCCCCATATCCTCCCGACCTTGCTACGATCGTAAAACGGCAAGTTCAAGCCGCTACCAAATCCGATCTCCAGAACATCGCCCAACGCCGCCGGCACGATTTTTTCTCGTTGTTTGCGAATCGGTTTGGTGCCGCAAGAGAGGTTAATGAGATGCGGCAGAATGTGGTTGTCGTACCAGCCCATGCATTACCTCACTGACGGGTATCAATTCCACGTCATCGTCGTCCAGTTCTCGAAGCTTACGCTCGAGAAACTCCAATGTCTCAGGGTAGGGGTGCCCGATCGCAACCGCAACACCCTGTTGCCGGGCCAGCATGATCAGCCGTTGGAATTCTCGCGCCAACGCATCTGGCGTTCGATCGTTGTCGAGAAACACATCTCGTTTCACGGCGGTCACGCCCGCCTCCGCGGCGAGTTGCAATGCCACGCTTTCATGCGTCGTATAACTGTCGACAAAAAACAGACCGTCGCGTGCACGAATCTCCTCCATGAGCCACTCCATATGTCCCGGATGCCGCGTCAAAAGGCTGCCGCGGTGGCTGCTGACCCCAATGGCGTGAGGAACCGAGGCTAACGCCGCATCGAATGTATCGTGAAATGCGCTGCGACTCATATCGAGCGTGATACTGGCGGGTTCATCCGGCCCCAAATGCTCGATTGATTCAAGCGGCAAGTGCAACAACACCTCTTTACCCTTGTCGTGTGCTGCCTCGGCGAGCGACCGGCCGCGCGGGGTTTCCGGCAGAATGGCGTAGGCAATCGGCCCTGGCAGGTTTATTGCTCGCTGACCAGTTTCGAGCTGATAGCCCAGATCGTCAATGATGATCGCGATACGCGGAATTGATTGTGCACTGGCTTGCGGCATCAGCGACAGCATGGCCGCCAAAACTGCCGCTCTGAACCACATCATTGCGCGCTGCTGTGCATCACCCGCCGGCGTTGCAGGCGCTCAATCGCTTCGAGTAGTTGCCCGTCATTTTCGCGGTCGACTGCGCCGGCGAGGCTCAGGTCCGGAAAACCATCGGTGTCGTCGATGTAAACGTCCGGTGTGATACCTGTCTCATGGATTGAGTCACCCGATGGCGTGTAATAGCGCGACGTTGTTATCTTTATTGCTCGACCCATGGAAAGCGGCATCACGGTCTGCACAAGGCCTTTGCCGAATGTCGGCGTACCAACGATGACGGCGCGCCCATGATCCTGCAGCGCGCCAGCTACGATTTCCGACGCCGACGCAGACCCTTTGTTCACCAGGACTGCAATCTCCGCGCCGTCGAGCACGTCGCCCCGATGCGCCGACCGTGTAAACCTGGAATCCGTGGTACGTCCCTCAGCCGAAACAATAACCCCGGAATCGAGAAACAAGTCTGACACAGCGACAGCCGCATCGAGAACTCCGCCAGGGTTATTGCGGAGATCCAGTATCAGGCCGTCCAGCATTCCACCCTGGTTATCCTGCAGTTCGTCGATCGCACGACTAAGTTCACGGGCAGTCGCTTCGCTAAATTGGCTGAGACGAACGTAAGCGTACGCCGGCTGCAATGTTTCGTAATACACGCTCGCAACACGGATAACTTCGCGGTGCATCTCGTGCTCGATTGCAATGTCGTCACGCAAAACAGTGATGGAAATTTTCGAACCTCGCCGTCCGCGCATGCGCCCAATCGTATCTTGCAACCTATTTGCCTCGACCGCGATCCCGTCGACGGCAATAATTTGATCACCACTCTGAATTCCGGAACGCGCCGCGGGTGACCCCGCGATTGGCGTAATCACTCGAATATTGCCATCGACCTCGGATACCTCCACGCCAATGCCCGTGTAGCTGCCTGTCGTGCTGATACGAATGTCGCGATATTCATCTGCGTCTAAATACTGGGAGTGTGCATCGAGATCGCTGACCATGCCGCGAATCGCACTTTCAAGCAGCTCGCTGTCGTCAATCGAATCAACGTATTCTCGTTTAACGCGATCCATAACCTCTGCGAACAGCTGCGCCTGCTCGAGCGCTACGTCATCGTTGCCCTGCTGCCGCTTGTCAGCCACCAGCCCGCCGCTATAGGACAGACCAAGGCCCATCACTGTGCCGATGACCAGAACCAGAATAATCCTGGTTTTCAATGACATGCGCCTCTCCAAGTGCCCGCGAGTCGCGCGGAGCCTTACGCGACTATCGACGATAGCATAGCGCTGTGGGAGCACCTAACCGCGTTTGTCACGTTTTCAGACTAGCTTCCCGGGCGCCTCGTGACCCACATTCGAGGGTTCAGCGGCCGGGTACCGTGGCGAATTTCGAAGTACAGCGCCGTCCTTGTCTGGCCGCCACTGTCACCAACCGTGGCAATTACGTCGCCTGGCGCGACCCAGTCGCCCGTGCTCTTGAGTGTCGTCTCGTTGTAGCCATACAGTGACATGTAACCCTCGCCGTGATCGACGATGACAAGCAGTCCCAGGCCCGCGAGCCAGTCCGAAAACACGACGCGACCGTGATAAACCGATCTGACTTCGTGCCCTCGTGGTGCCGCGAGGACAACGCCGTTCCACTTCAGCCGGTCAGTAACGCGTGGCTGCCCAAAATCATGCAGCAGTGTTCCTGCGACGGGCCAGGTTAGTCTGCCTTTGTGGTTACTGAACGGGCTTTCCGAGCTGATTGGATAATCCGATAGTATGCTGGACAGTTCGGCAATTAATTGAGACAGGTCCCTTTCCTGTGCCGCCAGCTGTTCTATCTTGCGGCCTTCGTTGGCCATGCGGCCCTGAACCGACACCAGTAACTTGTGCCGTTTTTCCTGCGCTGTGTTCAATTTGGTCAGTTCGCTGTAACGCTGCCCCGCGATTTTGACGAGTCGTGCTTCCTCCGCCGCAACTTTGCTTCGCAAATCCGCGAGCTGACGAAGGTAAGCAGTGACAACGTCTATGTTGCCTGCCCGATAGTCGTTCAGGTAGCGGTAATACATTATGAGTCGGCCCAGCGTGGCCGGGTCTCTTTGATTGAGAAGCAGCTTGGCCCGCTCCTGGCTTCCGCTCATGTAGGCGGCGCGCACCTGCGATGCGAGCTCGCGCGATTCAGTCTCGAGCTCGGCTTCGTGTTGTTCAATCTGCCCATCGAGTTTCAATTTCTGGCTGATACTGTAATCCCGCTCTCTTTCAAGCTCCTTCAGCCGTATTCGTTTTTCCGATATCTCCAATTCTGCGGATCTCAGCTCCCCTGTTAATCGATCGCGGGTGAGCGCACTTCGATCCATGCTCCTTTTGAGTTCGCTTATCCGTTCGCGAACCTCTTCAAGTTCCTGCTCCTTAATCTTGGCGAGGCCCCCTTCCGTATTTTGGGCTTCTGCTGCCAGCGCCGTCAGAAGCAACACTATTAGGACTATCCGCAGTTTCATGGTTCGGCAGTTTGGTATAATGTGTCCTCTGCCACAACCTGGGGCGCCACATCTGGCGCCCGCGATAAAAACTCATGGACCAATTTTTAGAATTCACCAGTAATAATACGATACTGGTGCTCATGCTAATGATCAGCTTTTTCGTGCTGATCTTCAGCGAGTTGCGCCGCAAGGCCAGCGGCATGATTGCCGTTGATCCGGTCGACGCTGTGCAGCTAATTAATAATGATGGGATCGTTCTCGACCTTCGAAGCAATGAAGCGTACTTGCGCGGCCATATCGTCAATGCGAAAAGCATTCCTTTCGATGAACTCGATGCGCACAAAGACAGGCTCAACGGCTTAAAGAACAAACCGATCGTTGCGGTTTGCGAAGCGGGAACAACATCGAACCGAGCTGTCGCGTCGCTCAGGGGTTCGGGTTTTGAGTCCATCTATGGTTTGAAGGGCGGAATGAACGCCTGGACCCAGGCCGGCCTCCCAGTTGTCACCGGGAAGAAGACCAAGAGTAAGCGGTAAGGCAACGGCTAAATTTCTATATATGCCTGTCGGCCGAAGGCCTGACGGGCGTCTTTTTCAAGAACAGGAAACCAAAATGGCAGACGAGAAAAAACCTGAGAACGGCAAGCGCCTTTCCATAGTAAAAATTTACCTGAAAGACATGTCGTTCGAGTCGCCCATGTCACCCGATGTATTTAAGCCGGAGTCGTGGGCGCCGCAGACAAATCTAAACCTGCGCAGCAACCATAATCACATTGACGGCGACGTTCACGAAGTCACGTTGACTATTACAGTAGACGCCAAAGATGACGATAAGACTCTTTTTCTTGTCGAAATTCAGCAGGCCGGGCTGTTTGAAATGACCGGCTACGCTGAAGAGGAGCACGGCGCGATTGTTGGCAGCTTTTGCCCGAGCGTTTTGTTCGCCTATGCGCGCGAATCTATCGCCAGCGTGATTCAGAAAGGCGGCTTTCCGGAATTCATACTGCAGCCCATAAATTTCGACGCGCTGTATGCGGAATCACAACGACAGGCATCCGAGGCGGCCGGCGAGGAGAAACACTAATAGGTACGTCGCGCGTACAAGCTGTCGTCGGTGCCGGCTCGTGGGGAACGGCGCTGGCGCTGCAGTTTGCGCGTAGCGGGTGTGCCGTACGACTGTGGGGCCGTGATCGTGAACAACTGGAGGCCATGTCCCGCGATCGAAATAATGCGCGTTATCTGCCCGGAATCGCCTTTCCTGACAATTTGCAAGCGCTTGCCGACCTGGAAGAATGCCTTACTGGCGTCACCGACATCCTCGTCGCGGTCCCCAGCCACGGGTTTCGTGAAACGCTGCAGGCCATACGCCCGTATCTCGGCGACGACTCGCGTGTCTGCTGGGCAACAAAAGGCTTTGAGCTGCACACCGGCAAATTACCGCACCAGGTAGCCGGCGACGAACTAGGCGCCAAGAGGCCGGTCGCCGTTTTGTCGGGCCCCACGTTTGCAAAAGAAGTCGGTGAGCGATTGCCGACCGCGATGACAATTGCCGCAAACGACAGCGACTTTGCAATTGAACTCGCTGAATCGTTGTCGGGCGATAGTTTTCGCGCCTACACGTCCGATGACATGATTGGCGTGGAAGTCGGCGGCGCCGTGAAAAACGTGCTTGCGATAGGTGCCGGCATGTCGGATGGGCTGGGCTTCGGCGCGAACTCCCGCATCGCGCTGATTACGCGGGGGCTTGTCGAGATGACGCGTCTCGGTGTTGCGCTGGGTGCAAAACAGGAAACGTTCATGGGGCTGGCTGGCATGGGCGACCTCGTTCTGACTTGTACGGACAACCTTTCGCGCAATCGCCGCATGGGGCTCGCGCTCGCACGCGGGCAGTCTGTTGACGAGGCGCAACAAGATATTCAGCAAGTCGTCGAAGGCGTTATGGCCGCTGAAGCGGTTAACGAAGTTGCTGACAAACTCACGATCGAGATGCCTATCTGCCATCAGATTTATCGCATTCTTTACGAAGGCGCTCCTCCGCTCGACGCCGTCGGCGCGTTGATGGGCAGGGAGCTCACGTCGGAGCATTAAAATGGGTGACCACTCTTTCCGCAATTATTTGTTGGCCGTAGCGGCGCTTCTGCTGGCTTTGGGTCAGGTCAGTGCACAACGTGTGTTCGACGTTGATATTCTTGCGGAGACTTTCGGCTTCGATGAGTCGACCAGGAAATCAGTCGATCTCGCAGATTTGAAACAAGGCTGCGCCGCACGCGACTGCATTCCGTCTATCGATGCACCAAAATTTGTCACCGCGAACAATGCCGATCACGTTAACGACAAAGACATTGTTGTAGCAATCTCGATTGACGGCGATTTTCGGGCCTACCCCACTCGCATTCTCGACCACCACGAAATCGTCAATGATTCGATCGCAGGCGAACCGATCGCTATTACCTGGTGTCCATTATGTGGGTCGGCCGTCGGCATCCGCCGGGAGGTCGGTGGCAACATTACCAAATTCGGCGTCTCCGGCGTTCTCTATAACAGCGACCTCGTGCTTTACGATCATGCAACCGAATCGCTTTGGGATCAGATCGAAGCCAGGGGAATCGTCGGACCAATGACGGACGAGCAGCTTCAGTTTGTTCCGGTGTCAATGACGCACTGGGGCCGCTGGCGCAAAGCACACCCCGATTCGCTGGTTCTATCTGAAGACACCGGTTTCGAGAAGGACTATTCGAAGGATCACTACGCCGAGTACCGGAGCTCGACCGGGCTGTTTATGCCAGTTAGCAACAGTGACGACCGCATACATCCCAAAACGGTCGTTTACGGATTCAATCTCGGCGACGGACCGGTTGCGTTCGCGGCATCATTACTCGATGACGGCTCGATTTACCATTACGAGCGAAACGGGGAAGCTTGGGTATTGCGAGCAGAGAAAGATGGCGCCGTAACGTTGCAAAAGGCCGGTGCGGCGTCGGCCCACACTCCAATAAGATTATTCTGGTTCGCTTGGTACACGTTTCATCCGCAGACGGAGCTAGTGTACTCGGGCTCAGGTATCGAAAAATAGAGTATGCTCTTGTGGCCTGATCAGGCGACTAGAATAAAAAGGGGGATCGATGATGGACAGACGCCAATTTTGCCGCACGACACTTGCAGCGAGCGTTGCAGCAGCGATTCCGTTTCTGCCGGGCTGTGAAAGCAAAGCCCCGGTCGCGACGGAAGCCAATACCAGTATTCGCGGAATATCCCTCAGTGGAGCGGAGCTTGAGCTGGAGAAAGCAGCGATCAAAGAACTCGGTGAGAGCATGACCGGCCCGGTCCTGTTGTCCGGCCATCCCGATTACGACAGCGCTCGGACAATCTGGAACGGCATGCACGACAAGAGTCCTGCGCTTATCGCCCGCTGTTTGAATGCCGAAGACGTCAGCCAGGCCGTAACGTTTGCCCGTGAGCGCGAGTTGCTCGTTGCCGTTCGCGGTGGCGGCCACAGCTGGCCCGGCAAATCGATCTGCGATGACGGCCTGATGATCGACCTCTCACAGATGAACACCGTCACTGCAGATCCCGACACACAGCGCGCTCACTCACAAGGTGGTGCGCTCTTGAATGCGCTCGACACAGCATCTCTTGAACATGGCCTGGTTACTACCGCGGGTGTTGTTTCGCACACCGGCGTTGGCGGCTTCTCTCTCGGTGGCGGCTTTGGTCGACTTAATCGCAAGTACGGGCTAGCGGTCGACAATCTCCGTTCGGCGGAAATCGTAACGGCCGACGGCAAGATTCGCAGAGTCAGCGAAGAGGAGGGCTCCGACCTGTTCTGGGCCATTCGCGGCGGTGGTGGCAACTTCGGCGTCGTCACCGATTTCGAATTTCAACTGTATCCATTCGAGCGCAACATCTTCTCCGGCGGTATCGTCTGGCCGATCGAGCAGGCCAGGGACGTGCTTGAGTTCTACGCTGAGCACGCTGCAAGCTACTCCGACGAGATGTATATCGGACCGACTCTAATGACTATGCCCGACGGTACCGGCGTGATCGCGATGAGTGTTGTCTATAACGGGGATCCTGCTGCCGGGGAAAAAGAGCTCGAGCCGTTACGCAAAGTCGGCACACCTATGCAGGATGGAGTCACGATGCAGGACTACATGGTCATGCAAACCGATAGCGACGTCGCTTTCGGTCACGGCGTTCGCTCCTATGCCAAGAACGGCATGGTCAAAGAATGGTCGCAGGGACTGGTTGACGCATTGCTTGACGCTTACAACCGGGACCCACGTATCTTTATTACTAATCACGTCGCTGGCGGTGCGGTCAAACGTGTCGGCGAACTGGATACGGCGTTTCCGCATCGCAACGCAGAGATCATGCTCGTTATTGTCAGCGGCTGGATGGATCCGGCACAAGACAAGCAAGCTATCGCCGCCACGCGCGAGGTCTATAAGAAGCTTGACCCGTTCACGGGCGGCTATTACAGCAACATTGATACTGATCGCGCCAAGGTTGCCGGCAATTATGGCCCGGCGTACGACCGTTTACATGCGGCCAAAAGCCAGTATGACCCGGGTAACCTGTTCCGGCTGAACAGCAATATTAAGCCCAGCTAACTGCCGTCTTCGAAGCCGAGCTGCCGCCAGGCCTCGTAAACGATGACGGCCGCGGCATTGGACAGGTTCAGGCTGCGGCTGCCCTGACGCATCGGCAGCCTTAGCCGCTGTTCGGCCGGCAGCGCCTCAAGCACTTCGGTCGGCAGGCCGCGCGTTTCCGGCCCAAGCAAGAAAGCGTCGTTCTTCCTGTAGTTCGGCACATCAGGGCGAGTCTGCCCGTGCGTGCTGAGCGCGAACACCCGCGGCTGGCCGAGCACTTCCAAACACTCGACCAGTGATTTGTGCGTCTTGATACTTGCGAACTCGCGGTAATCGAGCCCGGCGCGCCGCAGCTTCTTTTCTTCGAGATCGAAACCAAGTGGCTCAATCAGGTGCAGCGCAACACCGGTATTCGCACAAAGGCGAATTACGTTGCCCGTGTTTGGCGGGATTTCGGGTTCGTAGAGAATCAGGCTAAACATTTCGCGGGCATGGCCCCCTCCTACAAGTACGCGTAGAATGCCGCATCCGATGGCCGGCTCACAAACAAATCCTCTGCAGGTCGACTTTTGCGGCCTGTTACTCCGCTCGCCAATCGTGCTTTTGTCCGGCTGTGTGGGCTTCGGCGAGGAGTACACGCGCGTTGAGGGTTATTCCAATACGGACGCTGGCGCTATCGTTCTCAAAGGCACCACGCTGGAACCGAGACTCGGAAATCCGGCGCACCGCGTCTGCGAGACGCCAATGGGTATGCTCAACGCAATCGGCCTGCAAAACCCGGGTGTCGACAAGGTCGTCGATGAAATTTTACCCGGGCTAGATTTCGAAGAGACGCGATTCATGGCCAATGTTTGTGGCTCGACGATCGAGGATTACGCCGCCGTGACCGAACGCTTCGACGACTCACCGATCGACGCGATCGAAATCAACATTTCGTGCCCAAACATCAAACAGGGTGGCGTGGAATTTGGCAACAACCCGGAAATGTCGGCACGTGTAGTCGAAGCCTGTCGCGCCCGGACCAACAAACCTATCATTACCAAGTTGTCGCCAAATCAGACCGATATTCGCGAGAATGCGCGACGCTGTATCGAGGCTGGCACCGATGCCTTCGCGGTGATCAACACCGTCATGGGCATGGCAATCGATGTTGAATCACGACAACCGATCATCGGTAATGTTCGCGGCGGACTTTCCGGCCCTGCGATAAAGCCAATCGCTTTACTAAAAACAAAGGAAGTTTACGAAGTGGCCCAGGGTCACAACGTGCCCATCATCGGGCAAGGCGGAATCGCGACGGCCAGTGACGCGATTGAGTTCCTGATAGCCGGTGCAGCGACCGTCGGCGTCGGCACCGCGTTATTTTACGATCCGCTTGTGTGCAAGAAGATCAATGACGGCATTGCTGAACACCTTGCGCGGCATGAAATGAGCTCCGTCACAGAGATCACAGGTACACTGCAGATCTGACGGTTCTGGTAAGGGGGCGGCCATCTCCATACTTGCAGAATTGAAACGGCGCAACGTACTTCGCGTCGCCGCTGTGTATCTCGCTGTGGCGTGGCTGTTGCTGCAGGTCGTCGATACGATCGCGCCGATAATTGAGCTGCCCATTTCGATCCAGAAGATTGTCTTGTTGGTGCTAACCGTCGGGTTTCCCATTGCCATAATCCTGGCCTGGGTTCTTGAATTGACCCCCCAGGGCTTACAGCGTGACAGCGGCAGCGACACGCCGAACCCATCGTTGTCTCGGCGGCTGGACAAAACCATTATCGTTGTGCTCGCGCTTGCCGTTGTCTACTTCGTCGCTGAGAAGACACTCTTCAGCGTAACAGCGACAGACATGCAGCTCGGCCGTTCCATCGCCGTCCTGCCGCTCGCCAACCTCAGCCAGGACGAATCCACCACACCTTTCGCGCTTGGAATTCATGATGATTTGCTGACTAACCTGTCCAGAATCAAATCGGTCCGAACAGTGTCGCGAACGTCTGTCATGCAGTATCAAAACACGACCAAGACCATTCCGGAAATTGCAGCAGAACTTGGTGTTGCGACCGTGCTCGAGGGCGGCGTGCAGCGGTCCGGTGATCGTGTGCGCATTAATGTACAGCTCATTGATGCAACAGACGAACACTTATGGGCGGAAACCTATGATCGGGAGTTGACCGCAGCCAACATCTTCGACATTCAAAGTGACATTTCGAAAATGATCGCCAATCAACTGCGCGCAACTTTGACGGCGGATGAAAAGCAGCGACTCAACACGGTGCCAACACAAAGCATTGCAGCGCTCGATTCCTATTTTGTCGGCAAACAATTGCTGGAGTTGCGCACACTCGAGTCGCTGACGGCTGCGGTCGAGCACTTTGAAAGCGTTGTGGAAATTGATCCCGATTTCGCGCTCGCGTGGTCAGGGCTTGCCGATGCCTACATGCTGCTCCCGGAATACTCGGCATCAATCGATCGCGAAATGGTTGTTGAACGATCAACTTTTGCAGTGGCGCGCGCGCTTGAACTCGACCCGGATCTGCCGTACGTCAGTAGTTCGGCCGCGTGGTCCAAACTGATCCATGACTATGACTGGCGTGGCGCCGAAGAGGCGTTTCGAGGCGCGCTGGAAGTCGAGGCGGACAATACCAGCGTATTGCATTGGTTATCGCACACGCTGTCCTGGCAGGGACGCCAGGACGAAGCGCTCGAGGTCGCCAGGCTCGCCGTCGCCATTGAGCCTTTTTCCAGGTTAATGAACATGAATTTCGCCTACATACTGATCGATGCGGGACAATACGATGAGGCGTTAGACATTGCCAAAGAGCTGCGCTTGCGCGAGCCCGGGTATGCTGCCTTACGGCGCAATCTTTATCTGCACGAACTGCGCTCGGGCCGCATCGGGGACGGCGCAGAATCGTTTGAATACTATACGACGGCGACTGGCGGTGACCCTGATGCGGCGCGTGCAATTGCGAGGATGTTCATTGACTACGCCGGCTCGGGCGAAGTCGGCCAGATCACGGATGAGCTAATCGCAGGCGCGCTTCTCGGCAGCGAGGACCTGCCGCAAATCCTCGCGCTGGTCGGTGACGCGGAAGGTGCGCTTAAAGCATTGCGTGTCGCGATTGATCAGCGATCAGGCTCGCGCAGCGTGCTTAGCATGAAGATCAATCCAGCTTATGACTTTATTCGCGATAATCCGCAGTTTCAGGAAATGCTGGAAGAGATTGGTTTGGGTGACTTGTAGGAGGCCGCAACGCTAGTCTATGTGCAACGACCGCATCTTTCGCGTCAGCGTGTTGCGGCCCCAGCCGAGCAATTTCGCGGCATCTTGGCGACGGCCGTTGGTCTGCGCCATCGCGATCTGAATCAGTGTTTTCTCAAATTGTGGCAGTGCCGTGTCGAGTAGCGGGCCGCTGTCCGTCGCGGACAGTTGTCGCTCGGCCCAAGCTGCCAGGCTGCGCGTCCACTCCTGGGCGACGCGTTGCGCTGGCTCACGCCCGCCAAGCTCTGCCGGAATGTCTTGTGATGTAATTACGCGGCCGGGTGCTGTCACCGTCAACCGCTTTGACGCGTTAACCAGTTGGCGGACGTTACCTGGCCAATCATAGGTCTGCAGCGCATCCAGTGCCTCCACGTCAATCGCTTTGACCGGCGTATCCAGTTCCCGCGCCGCTTCAGCCAGGTAATGTTTGAGTAAAACCGGTATGTCCGCTCGCCGCTGACGTAGTGGTGGCGTGTCGATTCGAATAACGTTGAGACGATGGTACAAGTCTTCGCGAAACCGCGACTCTTTAACGGCTCGCGCCAAATCCTGGTTGGTCGCTGCGATCACGCGCACGTCAACTTTGATCGATGATTGCCCACCAACCCTATAGAACTCGCTTTCTGCCAGGACACGTAACAGTCGCGTTTGCAGCGCAGGCGACATGTCACCTATTTCGTCGAGAAATAACGTGCCCCCGTTAGCCTGCTCGAACCGACCAATGCGTCGTGCATCTGCGCCAGTGAACGAGCCTTTTTCGTGTCCGAATAGCTCCGACTCAAGAAGCTCGGACGCAATTGCCGACGTATTGAGCGCAACAAAGGATTTTTTTGCGCGCGGACTGTGCTGATGCAGCGCGCGCGCAACGAGCTCTTTGCCTGTGCCTGATTCACCGGTAATCAATACCGTCATGCTCGACCCGGCAAGGCGCCCTATCGACCGGAATACCTCCTGCATTGCGGGCGCTTGCCCGATCATCGGCGAGATCGACTGCGGTGCGCTGCCATCATTGCTGTCCGCGCTCCCGTTCTGTCTGGCCGCTTTGTTGACAAGCCCAATCGCTTCATCAATGTCGAACGGTTTGGGTAGATACTCGAAAGCACCGCCTTTGTAAGCGGCAACGGCGTTCTCCAAATCCGAGTGCGCGGTAATGACGATGATCGGCAAACCTGGCGCTATTTCGTGGATACGCTCGAGCAGCGCGAGCCCGCTCATGCCTGGCATGCGCACATCTGTAATTAGAACGTCGGGAGTCTCCATTTGAATCGCTTCGAGCGCGTGTTCTGCCCGCTCGAAACTCCTGGCCTCCATACCTGCCTGCCGCAGCGCTTTTTCGAGCACCCAGCGCACAGACTGATCATCGTCAACCACCCATACGTCGAGAGGATCTTTGCTCATGTCATGCGGACCCCGATTGGTCGAGCGGGATTCGCACAATGAATACAGTTCGCCCGGGCCGGCTCTCAAATTCAATCAGCCCACCGTGCCGGCTCAGAAGTTCCTGCGCCGCGGGCAGGCCAAGGCCCGTACCATCCGGCCGGCTTGTCACTAACGGGTAGAAAACCGAGTCCTGCAATTCCTCCGGAATACCCGGCCCGTCATCTTCGATTTCGATAGAGGCGATGACCGGGTGCCGAATGTCGCCAATCGTGTAATTCATGACCGCGCGACTGCGCAGCGTGATCGAGCCTTGCCCTTCCAGGGCGGTAGCAGCATTGCGGACGAGGTTCAAAAAAGCCTGCACCATTTGGTCGCGATCAAGGTCGATCAGCGGCAACCCCGGATCATAATCGCGTACGATCGTCAGCGTTTGCTTGTCCTCGGCTTCAATAATCCGCACGACATATTCGAGCAGCTCGTGAACATTGACGGGCTCCTTATTGGGCGGTCCGCCGGGGCCCAGCAAAGTGTCGACCAAACCCGCCAGACGATCCGTTTCGCTAATAACGACAGCGGTGTATTCGCGCTGTTCGGGATCCGCGAGTTGGCGTTCGAGTAATTGCGCGGCACCACGAATGCCGCCAAGCGGGTTTTTTATTTCATGCGCAAGCTGGCGAATCATTTGTCGCCCGGCGCCGTGTTGAATCAGCAGAGCATTTTCACGACTAATGCGACTGCGGCGAGTTACATCCGTTATCTCTATCAGCAACTCCGCAGAACCGCACTTTATGGGCGACACGCGACAATCCACGATGCGCTCGTCAGCGTGAACCTCTGTCGGCCCAAGGCGCATTTCATTGGCGTAATGATCGCCAGTTTGGATTACGCGGCCGAGGATGTCGCGTAGCTCGGGCTCGTCGTCAACCAGTCGCAGCAACGACTCGCCGCGCGCGCGCCGCGCACTGATGCCGAGAATGTTTTCTGCCGCAGGATTGAGGCCGACGATCAGCAGGTTCGCGTCGAGCAAGACAACGCCGGAACTCAGGCTGTCGAGAATTCGTTGTGCGTTGTTGTCGAAAGTCCCGCCGTTGCCAGAGCGGTGGGGCGGCGAATCGGGCGTTACCGGATCGTGTTCTGCTGCACGTAAAACCGGTTTGTCTGGCTTCGAATCATCAGCTTGCCCGTAGCGTCGATGACCTCCACCTGCAGGTTGTGTACTCCGCGGTGGACCTCGTCGATCGTGAAAAATGTACCGCCCACCGGCCGCATGTCGCCATCGAAGTAGGCGCGAATCTGGTGGCCGCTCTGCAACGCAGGGCTCACGTCCACGGATACGCTCAGTACGCCTGCGATGTTCCACAGTGTTTCTTCGGCGCCAGGCTCAGAAATTGACAGGCTGTCGTAACGGAATTCGGGCGCGGAAATTTCGGCATCGTCGCTGCTGCGATTTGCGGATTGACCGTGCGAGATCCTTGCGCCGGTCGTCTTGGAGTACTCGGCCAAATCGACAACTTCTGCGCCATCTCTCGGGACATCGGAGTAATGGACAACGCCGTCCTCATCGGTCCATTTGTACGCGCCGTCCGCCAGCGCCATAGTGGCCACCAGCAGTCCGGCAAAGATGCAAATTGAGCGTGATTCCATACAGTTAGCATAGCAAGTTAGACATATTCCGGGCTAGTGGCCGGACGGTAAAATGCTGCCCGGTTCACACTTTTGTCCTTTAGAGGCTGTAATACATGTCAAATTCGACGGGATGGGTCGTCATTCGGAGCCGCGTGACGTTTTCCAGCTTGAGATCGATATACGCCTCAATCAGGTCATCCGAAAACACATCGCCCACTTTCAGGAAGTCGCGATCCGCGTCCAGGGCCCCCAATGCCTCGTCGAGTGAAAACGCGACGAGCTTTAGGTTTTTCTCTTCCTCTGGCGGCAGGTCGTAGAGATCCTTGTCCATTGCGTCTCCAGGATGAATCTTGTTTGCGATTCCGTCGAGGCCCGCCATCAGCATCGCGGCAAATGCGAGATAAGGGTTCGCCATCGAGTCGGGGAAGCGAACTTCGACGCGGCGGCCCTTCGGATTTGACTCGTACGGAATCCGAATAGACGCCGAACGATTTCGGGCCGAGTAGGCAAGAATTGTCGGCGCTTCAAAGCCTGGCACGAGGCGTTTGTAACTGTTCGTGGCCGGATTCGTAAGAGCACACAGAGCTTTGGCGTGTTTGATGACGCCGCCGATGTAGTACAAAGCCGTATCCGATAGTCCACCGTAGCCATCGCCCGAGAACAGATTATTGCCGTCTTTAAATAATGACTGGTGTACGTGCATGCCGTTGCCGTTGTCGCTAACGAGCGGCTTGGGCATGAACGTGGCGGTCTTGCCGTACACATGGGCCACGTTGTGCACAACGTATTTCAGGATCTGCACCTCGTCGGCTTTTTGCACCAAGGTATTGAATTTAGCACCAATTTCGCACTGCCCCGCGGTTGCGACCTCGTGATGATGTACTTCGGTTTCAACGCCCATATCCTCTAACGCAAGACACATTGCAGATCGCAAGTCGTGCAACGAGTCAACCGGCGGCACCGGGAAATAGCCCCCCTTAACGGTTGGCCGATGCCCGGTGTTGCCGTCTTCATAGCTTCGATTGCTATTCCATGCGCCTTCCTCGGAGTCGATCTTGTAGCCGACGCCTTGCATCGTGTCTTCCCAGGCGACGCTGTCGAATACAAAAAATTCGTTCTCGGGTCCGAAATACGCCGCGTCGGCAATGCCTGTGGATTTCAGATACTCCTCGGCGCGGCCAGCCAGTGAACGCGGACAACGATCGTAGCCCTGCATCGTTGCGGGTTCGATGACATTGCAACGCAAATTCATCGTCGTTTCGTCAGAGAACACATCGATCACCGCTGACGCCGAGTCCGGCATCAGGATCATGTCGGACTCGTTGATACCCTTCCAGCCGGCGATCGACGAACCGTCAAACATCTTGCCGTCCTCGAAGAGGTCCTCGTCGACCGTGTGAGCGGGTACGGTGACATGCTGTTCCTTGCCTTTCGTGTCCGTGAAACGAAGGTCCACAAATTTGACTTCATTCTCTTTCATGAGGCCGAGCACTTCTTTGGGCTTCATCAATCCTTCCTCCAATTAAAACGCCCGCCATCAGCGGGTCAGGTTGTTACTGTTACTGCAGAATCCGTGCCAAAATGGTGCACCAGCTAAGCCGTTGTATTTACAGGCGAAACCAATTGGCTTGATTTGCATTGTGCACCATTTTCGTGCAGATCGTCAATGCCACGCACCAATACAGTGCGGATGTCGCACGGCTGGCAGTCCGGCTATTGCTGGTCGCAATGGCTCGCTACGCTGCGCTTTATTTGCGACCAGCAACAACCCTCCCACCAGCCCAGTCGACAAATCCACGTCTGTCGTGAGCGTGGCCTGGTGGCCGACATGTTTGTCATCGGAAATAAAGCGCAGCGTAGCGAGCCATTTCGATGACAAACATGTCGGCTGCTGGCCACACAGGCGATATACTGCGCGCCTTTGAAGCCGATAATTCGCCAATGAGTAAGAAGACACCATCCGCGACCCTCTGTTTTCAGGATCTGATTCTGAAGCTGCAGCAATACTGGGCGGAACGTGGTTGTGTGGTGATGCAGCCCTACGATAAGGAAATGGGGGCGGGCACCTTTCACCCGTCGACATTTTTGCGAGCGATCGGACCGGAGCCCTGGAGTGCCGCCTATGTGCAGCCGTCCCGGCGTCCGACGGATGGTCGCTACGGCGAAAATCCATTTCGGCTGCAGCACTACTACCAGTACCAGGTCGTTATCAAGCCGTCGCCGGACGACCTGCAGGACATTTACCTCGACTCTCTGCGCGCGATCGGCATCGATCTGGCCGTGCACGATATTCGCTTTGTCGAAGATAACTGGGAATCACCGTCGCTCGGCGCGTGGGGCCTGGGCTGGGAGGTCTGGTTGAACGGCATGGAAATCACGCAGTTCACCTACTTTCAGCAGGTCGGCGGCCTCGAGTGTCGGCCTGTGACGGGTGAAATTACATACGGGCTCGAACGTCTTGCCATGTACCTGCAGGACGTCAGTAGCATTTACGACATTGTCTGGGCAGACGGCCCTCTCGGCCGCATTACTTACGGCGATGTTTACCACCAGAATGAAGTTGAACAATCACGCTACAACTTCGAGGAAGCCGACGTTGACTATTTGTTCAACACATTCGATCACGCGGAACACGAAGGTGAGCGTTTGATTGAGCTCAATCTCGCTTTGCCGGCGTATGAGCAAATGTTGGCGGCCTCTCATGTTTTCAATTTACTTGATGCCCGCCAGGCCATATCGGTCAGCGAGCGCCAGCGATTCATCCTGCGTATTCGCTCGTTGGCCCGGGCTGTTGCTGAAACCTACTTTGCCAGCCGCGAGGCGCTGGGTTTCCCGATGATTGGCCCGGCTGACAAAAGTGTGGCGCGCAAATGAGCAGGGCGCGAAACTTTTTGGTCGAGATAGGCACTGAGGAGTTGCCGCCGAAAGCCCTGCGTTCGCTGATGAACGCTTTCGCTGAGAGCCTCGCGGCCGCCGTCGATGAAGCGCGGCTCGGTCATGGGACGTTTTCCCGGTATGCAAGCCCGCGCCGGCTTGCCGTGTATATCGAAGCGCTTGCGGACCGACAGGAGGGTCGAAATATTTCTCAAAAAGGCCCGCCGGTATCCGTCGCCTATGATGACGACGGAAATATGACCCCGGCTGGTATCGCTTTTGCCAAAAAATGCGGTGTCGAGCCCGGCGAGCTTGGCCGCACAAAAACAAAAAAAGGTGAGTGGCTTTCCTGTGAAATCGAGGATGAGGGACAGACAGCTGCACAAATAATGCCCGGCTTGATCGACGCCGCTCTGGCCGCCCTGCCGATCCCGCGCCGCATGCGATGGGGCAATGGCGAAGCGGAATTTGTTCGGCCCGTTCACTGGGTCGTGTTGTTGCACGGCACGACAGTAATCGACGCGACTATCCTCGGCGTGGCCGCGGGCAACGAGACCTGGGGCCACCGCTTTCTGTCAAGCGGGCCGATTGCAATCAAAAAACCGTCGGATTACCTGTCGACGCTCGAAAAAACCGGAAAAGTCATCGCCGATTTCGACCGTCGCCGGGAGCTTGTGCAAAAAGGTGTTGCGGCTGAGGCCAAGGCAGCCGGCGGAGCAGTCGTCGATGGAGAGGCCCTGTATGACGAGGTCGCATCTCTCGTCGAATGGCCGGTGCCGATGACCGGTAGCTTTGACGACGAGTATCTTAAATTGCCGCGAGAAGTCGTCGTCTCCACGCTAACCGGACACCAGCGTTACTTCCCGGTTGCTAACAAGAAAGGCAATCTGCTGGCTCGCTTCATAACGGTTGCAAACCTCGAGAGCAAGGATCCTGAGAGGGTGCGCGACGGTAACGAGCGCGTGATACGGCCACGCCTGGCAGACGCCGCCTTTTTTTGGGACAACGATCGACGCACACCGCTTGCAGGGCGTCGAGATGCGTTGCGAGAAGTCGTTTATCAGCGCGGGCTAGGCAGTCTCGGCGACAAGAGTGACCGCATATCAGCGATTGCTGTCCGGATCGCCACATCGCTGGAAATCGATGCAAGTATTGTTCAACGCGCGGCTGAATTGTCGAAGTGCGATCTGTTGACCGACATCGTCGGTGAGTTTCCGGACTTGCAGGGCTCAATGGGAAAGCATTACGCAATCCTCGATGGCGAGCCCGCGGCCGTCGCCAATGCCATTGGCGAGCACTACCAACCACGGTTCTCGGGCGACTCACTGCCAGGGTCGCCCGACGGACAGATTCTTGCCATGGCCGACCGGCTCGATACGCTGGCTGGCATTTTCGCGATTGGCAAGAAGTTATCGGGTAACCGCGATCCGTTCGGTTTGCGCAGGGCCGCGCTCAGCATCGTGCGCCTGCTGGTCGAATGCGACCTCGACGTCGATCTCAAAGCCATGATCACCACCGCCGTCGAGGTGCAACCACAAGGTAAGTTCGACCCTGCGGAAATCTGTGATTCCTTGTATTCATTCATTAGCGAACGCCTGCGTCGTTACTTCCTTGATCGCGATGCCGGCCTGGATACGGAAACATTCGATGCTGTGCTTGCGCGGCAACCTTCGTCGCTGGTCGACTTTGAGCGACGGCTTGGTGCGGTTCAGGCATTCATCGCACTACCGTCTGCCTCAAGCCTCGCGACCGCCAACAAGCGAATCGCCAACATCTTGAAACAAGCCGGCGACCAGGGCGCTCTGGCCGTAAAGGAAAAGCTGCTCAAAGACCCGGCCGAGCTCGAGCTGTGGGCGGCGCTCAAGGCTGCCCGCGAAACGCTGGACCCGATGCTCGAGCAGCATGAATACACCGCGGCGCTCAGTGAGCTTGCGACACTTCGTGGCGTAGTCGACCGATTCTTCGACGATGTGATGGTCATGGTTGAGGACAAAGCGACCAAAAAAAATCGGCTCGCACTTTTAACAGAACTACGAGCGTTGTTCCTCGATGTTGCCGACGTATCAAAGCTTGCCATTGCGTAAACAGGGGCCTGTCGCATGTTGACGCTTCGCTCATTGCTGTTTACGGCGTACCTGTTCGTCTTTGCCTTTGTTGGCGGTACGGCCGAGTTATTGATTTTCTGGGCCCCGCATCGAATGAAATGGGCGGTTGCCAGAGCATGGGCCAATTCCAATCTTTGGGCCGGCAAATTTTTCTGCGGCCTCGATGTTGTTACCGAAGGCAAGGAAAACATTCCCGACACGCCCAGCGTTGCATTGATCAAGCACACTACGGCGATGGAAACGTACTGGCAGATTGCCGCCTTGCCCGCGCAAACCTGGGTGCTTAAAAAAGAGCTGATCGTAATCCCGTTGTTTGGCTGGGGCGTCGGGCTGGTCATGCGGCCGATTGCGATCGACCGAAAGGCGGGCGCCTCGGCCGTTATGCAGGTAATCGCCCAGGGCAAGAAACGCATACAGAGCGGGCTCTGGCTGACTATTTTTCCCGAGGGGACGCGCATGCCGCCCGGAGAGACGCGTCGTTACGGCGTAAGCGGCGCTGCCGTGGCCGCCGAAACCGGCTGTCCGGTCGTGCCTGTTGCACACAATGCCGGCGATTTCTGGCCCAAGCGCGGCCTCCGCAAGAACCCGGGCAAGATACGGTTTTGTATCGGCCCGCCGATCGATCCGGCCGGCCTCACTCCGAGAGAGATAAATCGGCTCGCACAGAACTGGATCGAGGGTAAGATGCACGAGATCAGCGCGATTTATCAACGTCCGCAAAAGATGGGCGACGACAACTAGACGCAATTGGGAAAAGACAAAATGAACAAGGCGTTTGCGGCGGCCATCGCCGTACTGGTGCTGTGCTCCTGTGGCGATGGCGATGGCGAGCCAGTCGCCAGCGGCGACCCGCTGGATAACATTACGAAAGACGGCATTTACGCCCACCTTGCCTACCTCGCAGACGATGCACTCGAAGGCCGCCTGACAGGCGAGCCGGGTTTCGATAAGGCCGCAACGTATGTGTCTGAGCGCTTCGCGGAAATCGGGCTTGAGCCTGGCGGTGATGAGGGCTGGTACCAGCAAGTGCCGTTCCAAAGCTACCGAATTGATACCGAAAGCGTCTCGGTGATCGTGCACCGCGACTCGGGCGATACCGAGCTGGCCTATCGCGATGATTACACGATGTCCGCTGACATGGTTCGCAGCGAAAATAGTGTGCGTGGTGAACTTGTCTATATTGGTCGCGCCGTACATGCACCCGACTACGGTTACTCGGACTATGGCGATATCGATGTCGCCGGCAAGATCCTCGTTGGATACTCGGGTGGCCCGGACATCATTCCCGGCGACGAGCGGTCCTTCTATTCGTCGTCGCAGACCAAGTACGAAGAAATGATCGCCCGCGGCGCCGTCGGTTATATCGGTCTTCGCTCGCGACAGTCGCAAGCTAACTACCCGTGGGAGCGGTCGAAAAAAGCGGCCGGCACGAAAGCCAGTATGACCTGGATCGATCTTTCCGGCGCGCCTGACAGTTATTACCCGGAACTTCGAGGCAAGGCGTCTCTGAGCCCTGCCGCGGCAACGGCGCTGCTCGAGGGCACGCCGATCAGCTTCGAGGAGACGCTGGATGCCATCGAAGCATCGGCCGTTGCCTCCGTGCCACTCGGTATCGAGGTAACGCTGGTACGCAAGTCCACACACACGCAATTCAACAGCCCGAACGTCATCGGCGTCATCCGTGGCACCGACCCCGAGCTGGCCGATGAATACGTCGTGTACACGGCGCATCTTGATCACGTTGGTGTTGGCGTCGAGGTTGACGGTGATGATATCTACAACGGCATGTACGACAACGCGATGGGGACCGCAATCATGATTGAGACGGCGCGCGCACTGGCAGCAAAGCCGCCACGACGTTCCATCATGTTTATCGCACTAACGGGTGAAGAGCGCGGCCTGCTCGGCTCCGAATACTTTGCACAATATCCGACGGTGCCCACCGATTCGATCGTTGCCAACGTCAACATCGATATGCCGCTGTTTATTTATCCGTTGGCTGACATCGTCGCGTTCGGCGCGGAACATTCTTCTTTGGGACCGCTTGCCGATACCGCAGTGGCGGCCGAGGGTTTTGTTTTAACGCCCGACCCGATTCCCGAGGAAAGCATTTTTCGCCGCAGTGACCAGTATTCGTTCGTCCGCAAAGGCATTCCCGCGATTTATCTCGACCCTGGTTTCAAATCAAGCGACCCCACTGTCGATAGCGTTGCGCTGCGAACCGACCATCGCCACAACCACTATCACCGGCCGTCCGACGATCTCTCGCGGCCAATCGATTGGGATTCGGCCGTGCGCTTCACACGAGCCAACGCCCGGATCGGCTGGGCCATTGCCAATGACGATGCCAGGCCGACCTGGAACGAAGGGGATTTCTTCGGCGACAAGTTCGCACCGAATTAATCCTTACCAGATTTTGACGCGGTCCTCGGGCGCAAGATACAAGGCGTCGCCTTCCTGCACGTCGAACGCTTCGTAGAACTCCGGCACGTTGCGTACACCGCCATTCGCCCGGTACATGCTCGGCGCATGCGGATCAGTTTGGATGAGTTGCCGCAAACGTTCATCGCGATACTTGCCACGCCAGTTTTGACCGTAACCAATGAACACGCGCTGTACGCCCGTAAAACCGTCGATCACCGGCGCTTCCTCGCCGTCAAGTGACATTTGGTACGCATGCAAACCTATGCTGATGCCGCCAAGGTCGCCGATATTCTCGCCGAGCGTAAACTCGCCGTTGACCGACAGGTCTTCGAATGGCTGGAAGGCATCAAATTGCGCGACAAGCCCGTCGGTTCGTTTCTCGAATTCAGCGCGATCCTCATCGGTCCACCAATTTCGTAATGCGCCATCACCGTCAAACGTGCTGCCTCTATTGTCAAAGCCATGACCAACTTCGTGGCCGATGACGGCGCCTATTGCACCGTAATTGACCGCCTCATCCGCGGCCAGATTGAAAAATGGCGGTTGCAGAATCGCTGCCGGAAAAGTGATCTCATTGGCGGCCGGATTGTAGCCCGCGTTGACTGTTTGCGGGCTCATGCCCCATTCGGCCTTATCGACTGGTCCGCCCTGGCGATCGACCTGACGTTGGTGCTCCGCGAGAACGGCGCGCTCGAGGTTGCCAAACAGGTCCTTCGGGTCAATGTCCAACGCCGAATAGTCGCGCCACACATCCGGGTAACCGATCTTCGGCGTAAATTTGGACAGTTTATCGAGCGCCTCTGCCTTGGTTTCGTCGCCCATCCACGCAAGCTCGGTGATGCTTATCTCGTAAGCGTGCAGGAGATTGGCAACGAGCGTCTCCATGCGCGCTTTCGCCTCTGGCGGAAAATGCTTGGAAACGTATACCTTTCCAACGACTTCGCCGAGCGTGGCATTTACGACTCTGACGCCGCGTCGCCAAGGGGCCCGCTGCTCCTCAGTGCCGCGCATCGTCTTGCTATAAAACTCGAAGTTCTGATCGTCGAGCTCCTCGTCTAATTGCGACGCAGCGGTGTTTAGAGCAACCCAATTGAAGTAGGTCTTCCACGTGTCAAGATCGGTCGTTTCGATAATCTCGTCGAGCGCGCCCAGGTAATCCGTCATAAAGATAACGAGATTATCAATGTCTGCAATGCCGAGTTCTTCGAGGTAGCCGTCCCAGTTGAATCCCGGCATGACATCACCGAGATCAGCAATCGCGACCTTGTTGTAATTTTCCGCCCAGTTGCGAGCATCTTCTTTTTTCAGGTGTTGTCCGGCGATACGCGTTTCGAGCGCCATTATCGTACTAGCCGCTTCCGCGCCTTCCGCGAACCCCGCCAGGCCAAACATCTTTTCGATGTGTTCGATGTACTTGCCGCGTATCTCCACAGACGACTCGTCGTCGTTGAAGTAGTACTCCCGGTCGGGCAGGCCAAGCCCTCCCTGGAACACATTCATCGCATAATATTGTGGGTCTTTCAGGTCTTCGAACTGGCCCACGCCAATCGGCACGTCGAGTCCGCGCTTGGTCGCGCTAGCCATGTACGCGGCCAGCTCGTCGCGATTGGAAATGGCGGCGATGCGCTCAAGCATCGGCTTAAGTGGCGATACGCCAAGCTCGTTGCGCGTCTCCATGTCCAGGTACGACTTGTACATGTCGCCGACTTTCTGCTCGTCCGTGCCTTTCGCAAAATCGCCGCTGGCTGAGGCTTCAATAATTGCCTTGACGTGCTCTTGCGCTTCGTCGCGCAACACGCCGAAGGTCCCGTAGCTGGACCTGTCGGCCGGTATTTCGGTGTCGGCGACCCACTGCCCGTTGACGTAGGAAAAGAAGTCCTCGCCCGGATCGACGCTCAGGTCCATGTTCTCGTGGATGATGCCGGAGGTCAGCGCCGACGCCTCGCTTATCGCGGCCTCCGTAGCCGTCTCCTGGCCGCAAGCGGACAGCAGCAACAGCGCGGTGGCGCCAGTTAATAATTTGTTCACGGTAATTCCCTCTTTTTTTCGTTCCCGGCGTGGCCGTTGGTATGCGATAGACAATATCCGTTCGCGTTAGTTTCGGCTTCCGGGCGATTCGCCCAGCGTTTTTAGCTCTACCAGGTCCGATTCGGTCAGGACATATATTTTGTCGATTCGACAACCGCGAATCGTGTCGAACCCCGCATTGATCGTCTTTAAATCCCAGCGCCTGTCGGCAACGATGTTGCTGTCGGACAGCTCATAACAGGTCCGCATAAATTCGACAAGATACGCATCTCTTCGCGTCTCATAAATAATAAAGTGTGCATCAAGCTCATCCCAACTGTCGTCGCTCGTTGAGCGAATCTCTTTCACCTCGGGAAGGCCGCGAACCTGGATGTAGTCTCGTACCGCCTGCTCTTCATCCTGCGATGCAATCTGCTCCTGTGCGGCGCACGCGGACAAGAGCGCGGCCACGATTACGAGAGGCTGTTTGATCATTGGAGCCGTTCAGTTTCGTAAAGCCGGGCTACAAATGTTGTCGCCCGGGGATAATCTTCTATCCAGCGCTCAATGTCCGCGCGCATCGGTCCCGGAAGCTTGTTTCTCGCCACCCGGCTCGCGTCGGCCATCCCGCCACCATAGTTGTCCGGTTGCAGCCAGAGCCCCGATATTGACGCGAACGCAATATCAACATAGTTAACCAGGTCGCCGCCTAAGATTGATTGCCTGCCGTCCGCGAGTCGCGTATCAACATCGCCCAGCAACTCCTCGATGTGCTCGACGACCTTGGCATATCGCTCCTCTGAGATGGACAGCGCGTACCGAAGATACGCGGCCGACAGCGGAAACAAAGCGTGCATTAATGCACGCTGCCACCAGGGAACATCCGGATGATTGGCGCCCCAAAGCCGCAATGTGAGTTCCCGGTCCGACAGGAGGTGAAAGTAAATCCAGCCCTGCAGATGCAATCCGCAGCGATCAATTGCTTGTTCGAGCTCCAGGCGTTCCGCCGTTGGCTCAAGAAAAGCTGCGCGGTCTCCGAGCCGAACGCTATATTTGCCCCACAGAAAACGAAGAATTTCTGCCGAGTTGCCTATAGACGATTGAACAATGCCGGATTTGAATTTGAGCCGTGGCACCGTTCTTCCCGTAAACATGACGCCAAGAATCCCGCCCCACGGTTCTTCCGAATAGTCGATGTCCAGCCGGTCCATGCACCAGCGCGCTTTCTCGGCGAAGTGGCTTGCCGGAATTGTCTCGAGCACGATCGCGGGCGTCTTCTCAGGATAAGCGAATCGCCCGAGGACGATCAGCCATCGCCACAACAGGCCCAGCACGACGAGCAAAACCGCCGACCATACCGACAGGCCAAACCACGCCACGATGACGGGCAGTACGAATAGAAATACCGTGTGTACCAGGCGGCGCTTAGACATCGTTGTGGCCGCCGATGTAATTAAACGTCGAGATTGGCGACAGTAAGCGCGTTTTTCTCGATGAATTCCCGGCGCGGTTCAACCTGGTCGCCCATTAGTGTTGTGAAGATTTCATCGGTCTTGACCGCATCTTCGATTTTGACCTGCATTAGACGGCGCGTCTCCGGATTAACGGTGGTGTCCCAGAGTTGGTCCGGATTCATTTCGCCCAGCCCTTTGTAGCGCTGAATGGATTGGCCGCGTCTGGCTTCCGCCATCAACCAGTCGACGGCCTCAGCGAACGTCTTGACGTTCGCCGTGCGCTCGCCGCGCTGCACATAAGCGCCGTCGCCGAGCAGATCTCTAAGCTTTGCGCTAAGCGCCATGATGTGTCCGTATTCATTCGTGTCAAAGAATTCGCGCGGCAAGTAGCGGGTCGCACCGACGCCGTGCTGCACCCGGGTAATACCGATGCGCACACCCTCGCCGTCTTCATCGCCACGATCAAGCTCCGCGGAGTACGTTCCGCCATTGTTGTTGATCGCCCGATCGCCGACGCTCTTCGGGAGCGCCTCGGACAGCTGTTCGGTCCATGCCGCAAGTTTGTCGAGCCCCTCATTGCTGTCGGTGCTGACATTGGGCAGCCCGGCGATCGTACGCAATACCGATTCATCGTAGCGCCCGGCCAGGCGCGCAATAATACTTTCTACCGCAATGTACTCTTTGGCGAGCGTCTCGAGCGCAACGCCGGAAAGCGCCGGCGCGTCTTTGTTAACGTGCAGTTCTGTGCTGTTGAGCGCCGCGTTTAGCAAATATGTGTTGAGTTCGTTGTCATCCTTAACGTAAACCTCTTGCTTGCCGCGCTTGATTTTATATAGCGGCGGTTGCGCGATATAAATATGGCCGCGCTCGATCAACTCCGGCATTTGCCGATAGAAAAAAGTTAGCAACAGCGTTCGTATGTGCGAGCCATCAACATCGGCGTCGGTCATGATAATGATGCGGTGATAGCGCAGCTTGTCGGCATCGAAATCATCGCGCCCAATACCGCAACCGAGTGCGGTGATGAGCGTGCCAACTTCCACCGAAGACAGCATCTTGTCGAAGCGCGCTTTCTCGACGTTGAGGATTTTTCCCTTGAGCGGCAGGATAGCCTGCGTTCGCCGGTCGCGGCCCTGTTTTGCGGAACCCCCGGCGGAGTCGCCCTCAACCAGGAACAGTTCGGACAATGCCGGATCTTTTTCCTGGCAATCAGCGAGTTTGCCGGGCAGGCCGGCGATGTCGAGAGCGCCTTTGCGGCGAGTCATTTCGCGCGCCTTGCGGGCGGCTTCGCGGGCCCGTGCGGCGTCAACTATCTTCGATACAATCGCTTTGGCTTCCGCAGGATGCTCCAGCAAAAAGTCCTGCAACCGCCCGGCCATCGCCTGCTCGACCACGCCTTTAATTTCAGATGAAACTAATTTGTCCTTGGTCTGCGACGAAAACTTCGGATCCGGCACTTTGATGGACAATACGGCCGTCAGCCCCTCGCGTGCATCGTCACCCGATGGCGTGAACTTGTCTTTCTTCGCGCTGAGCTCTTTCTCGATGTAGGTGTTCAGTGTGCGCGTCAACGCCGCTCGAAAACCGGACAAATGCGTACCGCCGTCGCGCTGCGGGATGTTGTTCGTGTAGCAGAACATATTTTCCTGGTAGCCATCGTTCCACTGCAGCGCGGCCTCGACACCCACACCATCCTGCATAACCGAGAAATAAAACACACTGCCGTGGATCGGCGTCTTGTTGCGATTGAGATGCTCTACAAACGCCTTGATGCCCCCCTCGTATTCAAACGTGTCTTCCCGCTCGGATCGCTCGTCAACCAGGCGGATTTTCACGCCGGAATTCAGAAACGACAGCTCGCGAAGCCGCGTTGCCAGAACATCGAAATGAAATTCGATGTTGGTAAAGGTCTTGCTGCTTGGCTTGAAGCGCACCGTGGTGCCCGTCCGCTCGCTGTCGCCGACAGCCAGCAATGGCCCTTTGGGCTCACCATACTCATATTCCTGTTGGTGTATCTTGCCCTCGCGATGGATTGTTAAAACGAGGTGCTCCGACAACGCATTAACCACCGACACGCCGACGCCGTGCAGGCCACCAGAAACTTTGTAGGAGTTATCGTCGAATTTGCCGCCGGCGTGCAGCACCGTCATGATGACTTCTGCTGCCGAACGCCCCTCCTCGGGGTGCAAGTCGACCGGAATTCCACGGCCATCGTCGCTGACCGTCACCGACTCATCGGCATGAATCGTCACCGTAATGACGCTGCAGAATCCTGCCAGCGCTTCGTCGATCGAGTTGTCGACGACCTCAAAAACCATGTGGTGGAGACCTGTGCCATCATCGGTATCGCCGATGTACATACCCGGCCTTTTTCGGACGGCCTCAAGCCCCTTTAAGACCTTGATATTACTGGAAGTATATTCGCTTTCGTCGGTCATTCTGTGCTCTCTGAATACAACCGGACCATTGTACCAAAGCCGCGCGTCTAAAGTACCCCCAAAGCCTTATTTTTTAAGGAATTATGCGAAGATTTCAGGCTAAAACTTCAGCCATTATTTTGCCGGGCTTTTGGCCTCGCTGAGGACCCCGTGTTCCACGTGAAACGTCTTGCCCACATCGGGAAAAAGCGGCACGTCGGGCACCAGGCTGGTCGCTATCACCTGGCTGCCGAGATCGACAACCCGCCGCATTAATCGGGCCAGTGCATCGCTATCGAGCTCGGCGCCTGGGTCATCCAGCAGTAACAACAACGGCTGCTCCAGCGCTGTCTGTGCCGTCTCCGTCGCAGCCAGGACCATTGCACAGGCCAGCAGCTTTTGTTGACCGCGGGAAACCAGCTTTCGGGCCCGCCGATCATCGTAACTGAGCTTCAGGTCGGCCCGGTGTGGTCCGTATTGGGTGTTGCCTTGTTGCTGGTCCCGTTTCGTGCCTTCCTCGAGCGCCCGCAACAGCTCTTCGTCCTCGTTCCAGCCCGGTCGGTACTCAAATCCGACCTTCCGGCCCAGAAGATCGTGGCCCGCCGCTTTAAGGCCTTCGATGACCACCTCAAGGGCCGAACGCCGGGCGGTATCGACCTGTGCTGCAAGCTCTGCGAACTCCGCGTTCCAGCCGTCAAGGGCCGTTCCCGCGCGAAGCGCGGCGTTGCGCTGCTTTAGCGACCGCCGGAACCGGCGCCAAACGGCAAGAAAATCATGTTCCACGTGGAACGCGATCCAGTCGAGATAGCGGCGCCGTTGCTCCGGGGCGCCTGCAACGAGCTCGTGCACGTCAGGATCGACGATCTGTAAAGGCAGCGCGCCCGCCAGGGCAGCCGCTCCACCGTCATTATCGCCGTCAATTCGTGTTTCCAGCCCCTCATGGCTGTTGCGAACCCCCACTTTTACGTCCCGATCGCCCGCTCCAACGTGCCCGAACAGCACAAATTCCTGTTCGCCATGTTGAATCAGGTCCGACACCGACGCGCCGCGAAATGACTTGCCGCGGCCGAGGTACGCGATTGCCTCGACCACGCTGGTCTTGCCAGAGGCGTTGCGGCCGTAAATCAGGTTGTAATTGGGATGCGGGTCGAGCTCGATGCTCTTCAGACAGCGGAAGTTTCGCGCCGTGAAATGCGAAATCGGCACCCTTTCCGCTCGTGCGTCAGAGCCGCATTGGCATTACAACGAACTTGCCATCGTCGCGGCCGGGCTGGCGTATCAAGCAGCTGGAGTTGCTGTCGAGCACCGACAGCGTCACCTCATCGCCTTCGACCGCGCCCAGCGCATCAAGCAGATAATTCACGTTGAAGCCTATCTCGATGTCCTCGCCGCTATAGGTCACCTCGAGCTCTTCTTCCGCTTCCTCCTGCTCGGGATTGTGCGCCTGTATTACTACTCCGCTATCCCGGATTATTAGTCGAATGCCCCGATATTTCTCATTCGAGAGAATTGCTGTGCGCTGCAACGCACTCCGCAAGAGCCCCTTGTCCGCGGTCAGCTCATTGCTCGATTCTTTCGGGATTACGCGCTCGTACTCGGGAAACCGCCCGTCGATGAGCTTTGACGTGAAGCGGATGTCCTTTAACTGAATGCGGACGTGGTTCGCCCCAAGCTCCACATTAAGGCTCCCCTCACCATCCAAGAGTCGCTGCAGTTCCAGCACGCCTTTACGCGGAACGATGACTTGTTGCTCGTCAAGCTTTGCGCCATCGATTTCCGCTTCACACAGGGCAAGCCGGTGTCCATCAGTCGCCACAGCACGAAGGTGTTTCCCTCCCGTCTCCAGCAACATGCCGTTCAGGTAATAACGGACATCTTGTTGCGCCATCGAAAAATGTGTTTTCTCAATAAGTCGACCAAGAACTTCCTGGGATACCTCAATGGTCTGGCCTGCTTTGATGTCCTCAACGCTTGGAAACTCCGCGGCAGGCAATGTCACCAGGCTGAATTTGCTGCGGCCCGATCGAACCGCCAGTTTTTCTCCGGTCAAACTAATGTCTATGTCCGATCCATCCGGCAATGCTTTGCAAATATCCAAAAGCTTTCGCCCGGATACCGTGATCTCTCCGCCCGCTTCAACAGCGACTTCAGCGCTCGCGACGAGCTCAACTTCAAGATCCGTG
>Ga0255051_10000089_pt1 | contig 32249 bp, 24 predicted proteins | sample JV7_2_9_MG_FD_181719 | JGI IMG/M metagenome (GOLD analysis project Ga0255051, IMG submission 181719) | Seawater microbial communities from Jervis Inlet, British Columbia, Canada - JV7_2_9 | ecosystem: Environmental > Aquatic > Marine > Inlet | place: Canada: British Columbia | collected 2016-10-06
TATTTCTGCGTTTCCGCTGGACTATGCTAGCCGCTATCACCCGCAGTTCAGTGCGACGTTGATGCCGGGCCTGGTCAAGAATCATGACCACGCGTTGCGCCTTAATTCGTCCCCGTTCATGGACGACATCAAGAAAATCATCAATGAGGCCGGGATCGTGGTGTTGTCTGACGCCTGGTTGGCTGGTGGTTTTGCCTCGAAGAAAAATTGCATTCTGGATCCGGCATCGATGAAAGGTCAGGTGACCCGCGCCGCCGGTCCGGCCTTCGAGCAAATGCTGGTCGGTGCTGGCGCTTCAATTTCGTCAATGTCCAGCTCGGCAATTTACACCGCTATGCAGACAGGTGTTCTCGATGCCGCTAACACCAGTTCCGGCAGTTTTGTCTCGTATCGTATTTATGAACAGGTTAAATGCCTGACAGCGCCGGGTAAATATGCCCTGTGGTTCATGTACGAGCCGATTTTGATGTCAGCGCGAAGCTGGAACAAGCTGAACAAAGCCCAACAAGATGCCCTGATGGCGGCTGGTAAGGTTGCTGAAGAGTATATGACCGGCAAGGCCAAGGGCCTGGATGATAAACTCGTTGAAGTCTATAAGAAAAATGGCGTTAAAGTCGTTGAAATGAACGAATCCCAGGCGGAAGCCTGGAAAGCCATTGCGCAGGAGACCTCCTACAAAATATTCTCCGAGAAAGTTCCGGGAGGAAAGGAGCTGATCAATAAGGCGCTTGCCGTCGATTAGAGTAAAACGCTAACCCCATTCTTTGTGTCCAACATAAAGAATGGGGATTCGCGATAACTATTTATTTTCCAAAAGCAGCGATCCAGTGGATCTCTTTATCAGTTTTGTCAGAAATGTCTCCAGGTTCTGCGGAGTCATAGCGGCAGGTCTAATCGGCATGGCTATCATAGTGGTCTGTCAGATGGTGGTGATGCGTTATTTCCTCAATGCCTCGACCGTCTGGCAGACAGAGTTTGTCATATTCTCACTAGTCGCTGCGACCTTTGTCGGTAGCCCCTATGTGCTCCTCGTCAAAGGCCACGTCAATGTCGACCTGCTACCGTATTACCTGGGCCGCAAGGGACGTCATATCCTGGCCATCCTGGCGAATTTTCTCGGATTGGGCTTTTGTCTACTACTCGCTTTCGTCGGCTTCGAGCTATTTTACGAGGCGCTTGTCAATGACTGGACTACCGATACTATCTGGAAGTTGCCGCTCTGGATTCCCTACATATCTATCCCGTTAGGCATCGGTATTTTATCATTACAGTATCTAGCCGATATTCTGGCTTTACTGACGGGTCGTGAGACTGCATCTGGCGATCGGAGCACACATTGATGAGTGCTGAGGTTAATTCATGAGCCCGTTGATCATCGGCCTCATTATTGCCATCTCGCTGATCGTAATTCTGGCGACCGGTATACCAATTGCCTTTGGTTTGGGTCTCGTTTCAGTGATTTTTTTGTTGCTCTTCGAAGGCTGGGGTTCGATGAGTATTGTGGCCGAGCTGTTTTTTGATGGCATCGCCGAATTCGCCCTGGTTTCAATACCCATGTTTATTGTTATGGGTGCCGCTATTGCTTCATCTCCGGCCGGCAAAGACCTGTATGAAGCCCTCGACCGCTGGCTTAACCGTGTGCCGGGCGGTCTTATAATTTCCAATATTGGCGCCTGCTCGGTGTTCGCCGCGCTCAGCGGGTCGTCGCCGGCAACCTGTGCGGCAATCGGTAAAATGGGTATCCCGGAAATGCGTAAACGCGGGTTCCCGGATGGCCTGGCGGCCGGCGCGATTGCCGCCGGGGGGACACTCGGAATTCTTATTCCACCTTCGATTACGATGATCGTCTACGGTATCGCCACGGAGACCTCAATCGGACGGCTGTTCATAGCCGGCATGCTGCCTGGGTTGATGCTGACGGTCCTGTTTATGGCCTGGTCCCTGTTTACCGCCTGGCGCCATGGTTATAGTTTCAGTGAACGCGCGAACCGCTTCACTCTCCGCGAGAAACTGGAAATTCTACCCCGCGTGCTGCCGTTCCTGATCATTATCCTCGGCGTTTTGTTCGTGCTTTACGGCGGCGTGGCGACACCGTCAGAAGCTGCCGGGGTCGGCGCCATGTTCGTCCTCATCCTGGTTGCGGTGATATACAAGGTTTGGCAACCGCGTAAGATCTGGGCGATCATCAGCAATTCGATGCGAGAAAGCGTGATGATACTGATGATTATCGCCGCTTCGTCTTTGTTTAGTTATACCCTGTCTTCGCTGTTCGTCACCCAGTCCTTTGCCGAGTATATCGTTAACCTGGATGCCAACCGCTGGCAGCTGATGATCATGATCAACATATTGTTACTGGTTGCCGGATTCTTCCTGCCACCGGTAGCGGTAATCCTGATGACTGCGCCGATCCTGTTGCCGATCATCATCGCCGCTGGTTTCGATCCCTACTGGTTCGCGGTCATTTTCACCATCAATATGGAGATTGGTCTGATCACGCCACCGGTGGGCCTCAACCTTTATGTCATTAACGGTATTGCACCGGACATCTCGCTACCGACCATCCTCAAAGGAGCACTACCATTTATGCTGTGCATGGTTTTAGGCATCATTATCCTCAGCATTTTCCCCGAAATCGTGACCTGGTTGCCTGATCTAATCATGGGCCCCTCGGTGGAATAAACAGGTATTTCATCTAAATTGCTGATTTTAATTTAGATCAAAATTCAATTCTGTTAGATTGCATGCAGTTTATCAGATACTCATACACTCCATGTCAACATCCTCAGTGACTCCTCGGCGAGCCATTATTGCTTTTGCGCTCGGCGCGCTGTTTTTTGGTTACGCCTTTATTCAACGTGTTTCACCCAGTGTCATGACCAATGAACTGATGCGGGACTTTGCCGTGGGTGGTGCCGCGCTGGGCTCACTTTCGGCCTTTTATTTTTATGCCTACGCGTCTATCCAGCTGCCAGTCGGAATGTTGACCGATCGCTACGGGCCGCGAAAGTTGATGAGCTTTGCGGTCGGCCTTTGCGCAATAGCTTCGGTTGGTTTTGCCTTCAGTGATTCTATTTTGACTGCATCGATTGGGCGTGCACTGATTGGTGGAACTGTTGCATTTGCATTTGTCGGCACCCTTGCGATTGCCGGTTACTGGTTCAAACCATCCCAGTACGCGATGTTGGCCGGGTTGCTGCAGTCTGTTGGTATGAGCGGTGCGATATTTGGCCAGGCGCCGCTGCGGCAGGTGGTTGAGTCGATCGGTTGGCGCGGCACTATGGGTGCGTTGGGGGTGCTTGCCGTATTGTTGTCAATTATGTTGTTTGTGCTGGTGCCACATCGAACCCGTGAACAAAGAAACCTGAAGTCGGGTGTAGGTGCGCTCGGTGGTTTGAAATCGGTGGCTTCAAATTCACAGACATGGCTGTGCGCGGCGATAGGTTTTGGCATGGTGGCGATATTGCTTGGCTTTGGCTCGTTGTGGGGCGTGCCCTGGTTGAATTCGGTCCACGGCTACACGACGCTTCAGGCTGCCGGAATCGTGTCGATGCTATTTGCCAGTTGGGCGATATTTTCACCGTTGGTGGGCTGGCTGTCAGACCGAATAAGACGGCGTAATCCGATCGTGATAGTGGGGGCCATTATTTCGGTGACATCTTTTACCGTGGTGGTTTTCTACACACCAGAAAGTACCGCGCTACTGATGCTGATGATTTTTTTGACCGGGCTTGGTGGTTGCTCGATAACTGTCTGTTTCAGTTCGGTGAAGGAGCTGAATAACCTGGAATACAGTAGTACCGCGCTCGGCTTGATGAATATGTGCATAGTCGGGGCGGGTGCTGTGATGCAGCCGCTGATAGGATGGTTGCTGGATATGAACTGGACCGGTACGATTGTAGACGGTGCCCGTGTGTACAGCGCGAGTGCGTATACGACCGCGTTTTCCAGCCTGCTGGTGGTTAACGTGGCTGCCCTGATAGGTAGCTTATTGTTACGCGAAACGCGATGTAAGCAAGTCGTTTAAATTCTTGTGAAAACTGAATTTAGGCTCTTCGGGATAATTCATGGGTTAATACAAAGGTGGTTCTCGCCAGGGCGCGGAGAACGCAAAGGATTTTATCTACATATTCAAATAGATAAAGCATTTACCATTTATCTCTTTGCGTGCCTGGCGGCTTTGCGAGAGCATCATCATTTTCAGGTTTACACGTTAGCATTGATATCTCGATCTTGATACAATAAAAGCCACCTGAAAACATACACTTCTCTGTTTTCTCCTGTTCGCCTTTAACCACTAATTTTTCGGACGAGGCTGAATTTAAGGCCATTAAAGCAAAACCACTAAGCCGGGAGGTCGGTGCAGAGATTAGTGGTGTTGATATCGCAGCCGAGACCAGCGATCAACACATTACCCGCTTTCCGGTCGCCCCGCGTTATACGTAAACGCTGATTTTACGGTTAAATTCGAAGGCTGGACTAAGGACGAATCACAACCATTGCTTGACTTTCTATACCATCACGCACAGCAAAATGAGTTTACCTGTCGTTTTCAATGGCAAAAAGGTTCGATGGTAATCTGGGATAATCGTGCCACGCAGCATTACGCAATGAACGATTACCAGGGTGAGTTGCGTCTGATGCATCGCATCACGATAGGGGGAGAAGCGTTAGCCGCTGCGCTTTGATTTGTCGAATTAACCCGCATATTGCATGAAGGGAACGAAACTCAGGGGAAATATGGCAAACAAGATTGATTGATCGTCCGCCGATGCATCGCAATAGCTAAGGAACCTCTGAACAAGCCCTATGGGGTCTCTGCGAGCCCTGAAGCATGTAGATGCAAGGCGCAGCGCGAAGGCAATGGCCTTAGTCCTTGGCGAGAGCTGCAACGCGGCAGATGCGTGCTTCAGGGCTCGCCCTTCGGGGCTTCCAGCGCAATCCGGACTCAGCGTTGCAACTTCTTGGCGTGCCACAGCATGCCTGCGAAGTCGCGCCTTGATTCCGAACTGCGCTGGAAGCCAGTGATCCCCATAGGACTTGTTCAGAGGTTCCCCAGATCAAGGGGGATCGATCAAGGTCGCCTACAGGGATGTAGCGGTCCGGCGTCCCGGTGGTAGAGCACCAAAAGTAGGCGCTTTTAGGCGACCGCAGGAGCTGCTTGCCGGGAGCAGCCAGATTTTTCCTGAGTTCGTTCAGGTACAAACTGTATTATTCCATATCCATTATTTTCGTGTCTAATTGTTTGAAATTATTGATAAATATCGTAAGTCGTTACCGCCTTCGTGCAATATGCGGGTTAATACTCAGGCAACCGACTTCACATCGTGCAGGTGTATGTCCCGCTGCGGATAAGGAATGCTGATTCCGGCTTCGTCGAGTCGCAGCTTTATATTCTCCAGCAATTCCGGACGCACCGACCAGTAGTCTTCTGAGTTGACCCAGGGGCGGACTTTAAGATTAACGCTACTCTCGCCGAGTTCGCTGAGCGCTACACCGGGTTCGGGTTCTTTCAATATTCGTTCGTCTGCCTCGATAATACCCATGATAATGTCGCGTGCCTGGCCGATGTTATCGTCGTAACCGATACCGATTACGAGGTCGATACGTCGTGTTGACATGGCGCTGACATTAACTATGGTGCCACCCATGATCGCCGAATTTGGCACGATGATGCGCTGGTTGTCGCCGGTATGCATTAGTGTGCAAAACAGGCCTATCTCATCGACCGTGCCCGAGCTACCACCTGCGGTAATATAATCACCGATGTTGAAAGGCCGAAAAATAATGATCATCACACCGGAGGCAAAATTGGACAGTGAATCTTTTAGCGCCAGGCCAATCGCGAGACCGGCAGCACCCAGAATTGCCAGCAACGAGGTGACATTAACGCCGAGGGAATCGATTGCGGCGAGGACTACCGCGGCCAATAAAACGCCGTAGGCGATATTGCCCAGGAAACCAACCAGCATTGAATCGGTACCGGTGCGCCGTAAAGCCTTTTGCAGCAGGTTAGAAATAGTTCGGGCTATCAGTTTACCGATGACAAAGATTGCGATGGCGATTGCGATTTTGGTTCCCCAGTCGATGGTATTCTCGGATAGCCAGGTCGTGATGTTTTCCATGATTACTCCTGTGATGTGGGCCTTGTTGACGAATTGCTGAGCGAGGATAATCTCATAGACCGATTTCGGCAAGCGCCGCTTTCCAATCTATATTTTCTCTACTTCCTGCCGTTCGATAATTTGTAGGTTGGGCTTCGCACCAAAAGTAGGCGCTTTAGGCAGGTGCATTCCAATCTATCGTCCTATATAAATATATGTAATTCGTCAAAATTGACGATATATTATATATTAATTCATATAAATCGACTAAAATGACGAATATGAATAATTTTTTACTGCTTGATGACAAGGCGATTCTGAACGAAATCGGCGTGCGAATCTCGCAACATCGGATTAACCGTCAGCTGAGTCAGGCCAGTCTTGCCGAGCAGGCCGGTGTGTCGAAACGTACAGTTGAACGTATTGAATCGGGTGATTCGGCTCAGATGTCGAGCATGATCCGGGTTTTTCGGGTGCTCGATTTATTGCCCGGACTCGATGCGATGATACCCGAGACGGGACCCCGGCCCATGGACATATTGAAATTAGAAGGAAAGAAACGACAACGGGCCTATTCCAGCCGGGGTAAGGTAATCGACAAGGAAACAAAATGGTCATGGGATGACGAACCATGAGCAGTGTCGCCGAAGTGAAACTTTGGGGCCGTACTATTGGTGCAGTGTCGCTGCAGGATCGCGAGGCTATCGCCACTTTCGAATACGAACCAGCTTTCGCACAAAGTGGCATTCAAATATCGCCGATCATGATGCCACTTTCACGCCGGCTGTTCCGTTTTCCAGAACTGGCTTATCAAACGTTCCACGGGTTGCCCGGATTACTGGCAGATTCATTGCCGGACAGGTTCGGCAATGCCCTGATCAATGCCTGGCTGGCGAGACAGGGCCGCAGCCCCGAATCATTTAACGCCATTGAACGGCTTTGTTATACCGGAGCCCGGGGTATAGGTGCACTGGAATTTTCGCCGGTGAGCGGGCCCAAAGCACGAATATCGACCCACATACAAATCGATCAACTGGTCGAACTAGCCTCGACCGTATTATCTCATCGCAATGAATTGAATCTGTCATTCGGCGATACCGATGGCGAAGATGCGATGCGGGAACTATTGCAGGTTGGCACTTCAGCTGGCGGCGCGCGGGCAAAAGCGGTGATTGCATGGAACTCCACCACGAATGAAGTACGATCGGGTCAGGTTACAGCGGGTCAGGGTTTCGATTACTGGCTACTGAAATTTGATGGCGTGGCGGGCAATATGGACAAGGAACTGGAAGATCCGCAAGGATACGGGGTGATCGAGTATGCATATTCGCAAATGGCGATGGATGCAGGTATTACGATGAGCGATTGCCGTTTGTTCGAAGAGAATGGACGCCGTCATTTCATGTCGCGGCGCTTTGATCGACTGGCCGGTGGCGAAAAGCTCCATATGCAGTCTTTGGGCGCAATGGCTCACTATGATTATAATATGGCCGGTGCTTATGCCTATGAGCAGGCCTTACTCGTCATGCGGCAACTAGGTTTACCGATGGAAATGATTGAACAACAGTTTCGAAGAATGGCATTTAACATCATTGCGCGTAATCAGGATGATCACGTGAAGAATATCGCTTTCCTGATGGACAAGTCCGGTACCTGGTCGCTTTCACCGGCATTCGATATTACCTATAGTTTTAATCCTGCGGGTGCCTGGACGGCCGATCATCAAATGACTATGAATGGAAAGCGGGATGATTTTACGCTGGATGATTTTAACGCCTGCGCCAAAACCGCTTCAATGAAACGTGGTCGCGCGAATAAGATTGTCGATGAGGTCAGGGATACGGTATGGCGATGGAAAACTTATGCCGATGATGCGGGTGTTACTCGATTACAGCGGGATCAAATTCAAGCAGCACTGCGGCTGGACTCTTTTTAGAGTTATCAGACCCTCCTAAATAACTGAGGAATAATGATGAAAGCTAGTGATCTATTTATCCGCTGCCTGGAAAACGAAGGGGTTGAGTTTATTTTCGGTATCCCCGGTGAAGAAAATCTCGACGTCATGGATTCGATGATAGGCAGTAAAATAAAATTTATTACCACGCGACACGAGCAGGGCGCAGCTTTTATGGCTGATGTCTATGGGCGTCTTACCGGCAAGGCTGGTGTTTGCCTGGCGACGCTGGGACCGGGTGCGACGAATCTGGTAACGGGTTTTGCCGATGCGAATATGGATCGGGCGCCAATCGTCGGCATTGCCGGGCAGGGCGCTACAACGCGGATGCACAAGGAAAGCCATCAGATACTTGACCTGGTTAATCTATTTGCACCTATTTCAAAATACAGCGTGCAAATTCGGCAACCCGAGATCGTCGGTGAAATCGTGCGTAAAGCATTTAAAGCTGCAGAAGCGGAAAAACCCGGCGGCAGTTTCATCGATTTCCCTGAAAATGTCGCGGCGATGCCGATAGAAGGCAAAGAGCCGCTAAAAGTACAAAGCGCGAAGCCGCCTGTCCCACCGCAGGAGAAAATCGCCCAGGCTGCAGAAATTATTTCTAATGCCAGATATCCACTGGTAATGGCCGGTAATGGCGTGGTTCGCGCAAGGGCCGACGATGAGCTGGTTGCCTTTGCTGAAAAACTCAATATACCGGTTGCCACCACTTTTATGGCGAAAGGCAGCATTCCTTTTTCGCATGAGCTGTCATTGGGTACGGTGGGTCTGCAGTCGCATGACTATATCGCCTGTGGTTTTGATCGTGCCGATGTTGTCGTCTGCGTCGGTTACGATATGATCGAATATCACCCACATCTGTGGAATAAAGGAAAAACTATAAAAATCATTCACATAGACTTAAACCCGGCAGAAGTTGACGAGCATTACATTTTGGAATGTGGTGTGATAGGTGACATTAACGCTGCACTCGAAGGTATAGCGGCGCAAGCCACGCCAAAGTCCGAATCGCAGGCGATAACATTGCGTGAAATCATAGTCGAAGAACTCACTAGCCATGTGAATAACGATTCGTTTCCGATGGTGCCGCAGCGTATTATTCTTGATTTGCGTGAAGCTCTGGAGCCCGAAGATATTGTCGTATGCGATGTTGGTGCACACAAAATGTGGTTAGCGCGAATGTACCAGGCCGAACGTCCCAACACCTGTATTATTTCCAACGGCTTTGCTTCTATGGGCATAGGTTTGCCTGGCGCAATCGCGGCAAAGCTAGCTTACCCGGATCGCACGGCGCTGACCGTTACCGGTGATGCCGGGTTTTTAATGAATTCGCAGGAAATTGAAACAGCATTGCGCATCGGTGTAGCGATCGTCATTCTGGTGTGGAATGACAGTAAATATGGCTTGATCAAATGGCACCAGGATCGTCGCTTCGGTCGCGATACGCAAATCGAATTCAATAATCCCGATCTGGTTAAATACGCCGAGAGTTTTGGTGCCAAAGGCTATCGGATAGCAAGTGCAGACGATTTGTTGCCTACGCTGAAGCAGGCCATAACCGACGATACAGTGGTATTGATCGATTGCCCGGTTGACTATTCTGAAAACATGAAGCTGACTGAAAAACTCGGCAATCTGGTTTGCCCGATCTGATACGATCTGCCTTCGTGCAATATGCTGGTTAGCCTTTAAATGCAGGCTGGCGTTTCTCCAGAAAAGCCTGGATGCCTTCCTGGCCGTCTTTACTCATCGCATTCCTGGCAAGCGCCTCGACTTCCAGCACCATCTGTGATTCCAGCGATTCGCTAAAACTGGATAACACCAGTGATTTAACCGAAGCGAATGCATTCGTCGCACCTTGCGCAATAGATTTAGCCATTGCCAGTGTTTCATCGAGCAGCGCCTCGGGTGCTACCACCCGGTTTACCATTCCCCACTCCAGTGCCTCTGCAGCGCTTAATCGCCGATTAGTGATCATCATTTCTTTAGCGCGTTTGATGCCAACTACCTTTGGCAGCAAATAGGTAGCGCCACCGTCCGGACTTAATCCAGCCGCGGTATAGGCGAGCGTAAAGCTGGCTTTTTCGGATGCGATGGTAATATCACCAATTAATGCCAGGCTCAGCCCAATGCCTGCAGCGGCACCGTTGACCGCGACGATGAGCGGCGCGCGCATACGCATCAGGGTGGAAAAGGCTACATGAAGCTGGTCGGTCAGTTGTTTCAACAGGGCGTCTACCTGATCACCAGCCTCAAACATAATACTCAGATCCCCGCCAGCACTGAACAGCTTGCCGTTGCCGGTCAGCACCACGACCCGTATATTGGGATTGTGCTGGCAGACAATAGCCGCGTGGTTGAGCTCGGTTGCTAATTCCAGGTTAAAGGCATTGGCGGCGTCGGGTCGATTCAGCGTAATCGTGGCAATAGCGTCATCGATTTGGAAGTTCAGTAAATTATATTCGCTCATTATCTTTCTATCTCCTGTGTTAGTGGGAGTGTTGTGCAGACATTACTGGCTACTTTCGCTGCCGAGGTTGATTTTTTTGTCATATTTGGTTCCCGAAATAAGGAGTTAAAAAGTTGAGTTCCATGCCTCGTTGGTATTAACCTGGTTGACTTGCGCGAAATTTTGTTAACTCAACGAGCAACCAGTCACTACTATTTTGCACCGGCAGATTTGAGCAATGAATTTTATATTTTTTACCTGACATTGTACTTTTAGTTGCTGAGTATTTTATAAAATCTTCCGCCGAGTTAATTTTGTCCGTGAAGTAGTCGTATTTATTTTTAATGTGATTTTTCGCCTCACCACCATCATACAGGGTTCCATTGCGCTCATATTTGCAAGACGTGTTAGTTACGAAGCTTAATAAATGCTCGATTTCCTTCTGAGTGTCGGCAATTGCTCCACCTGATATAACAATTAAAACTATTACAACGGGCTTTATAAATTTGCCAGACATGATTTTATCTTACAGTTCCCGGGAACTCCCCTACCAGTGGGCGCGATTTACCATTCAGTGCCGAGTGCTCAGGTTGAAAGGTGATCCTTGTCTCAATGGATTCGGTAATCGGCATGACAACTCACGCAGGCTGATGTGATCTCTGACAACATTTTATATGCTGCTAATAAATCACCTTCCTGCGCTACTAAAGCAAAACGACTCGCCTTTTTATGCATACTGGTACCCGCTGCCCGCATTCCTTCGGGCATGAATTTAGCCAGACGACTGGCGCCATGCGAGTTCATTGAGCTCATGCCCAGGTTCTGTTCGACTAATTCAGCTGCCATATCCATTTCGCCTTTGCCCAGATGTATCAGTATCAGGTTTATCGTTTGCAGATGATCGCGCATATTCGACATCATGTGCTGCTGCATCATTTCTGGCAACTCGACCAGTTGCCTTGAATCACTGTATGCACTGGATCTCGCGCCTGTTAATACCAGTAGCGTAAATAAAATCGAACAGGTAATTTTTTTCTTGGTTTTCATACAGTGTGTTTTTGTCCGATGCAAAAAATAAACTATTGTTTTTGACTCCTTGCAACCTGATCATAGGTTAAACCAATGCCAGCCACCAGTCCCTTAGAATTCGAGCTGCTCCGGCCAACAATTCCATACCCCCTGATTTTCAGGATTTTTATATATCTAATGGTTTCAACTTATTATTATCGAATAGCTTCAGATGCGTGTATGCTGCCCGTTGTATTTTCCCGTAATCGCAGCATGCCCAATCTGTCATTCAAACACTGGTCGAATTTTACCAGGGCGGTATTTCTTATACTGTTGGCTATATTCTTTTTCGACGTGCAGGGCGCAATCATCAAACATATGGGTGATCGCTACCCGGTTCAGCAACTCGCTTCGTTTCGGAATGTGTTTGGATTGATCCCCAGTATTCTAATCTTAATGTTATCCCGCGAATGGCATGAGAAGGGCAGGAAACTGGTGATTACGCAGTGGCGTTTTGGCCTGGTTCGCGGCCTGTTTATAGCCGGTGCTCAGTACTGTTTTTATCTATCGATTACAAAAATGGAACTCGCCACCGCGACCACGCTTACCTACATTGGTCCAATATTCATCACCATACTCTCGATACCGATTCTAAAGCACAGGGTTGGTCTTTGGCGCTGGATAGCGGTAGGCATCGGTTTTCTTGTTGTATTGTTGATTATGCAACCGGGCGCTGAGGTTTTCTCGCCTTATGCAATCCTGCCTATGTGTGCAGCATTCGGCTATTCACTGACGATAGTCAGCACTAAATTGTTCCATGCCGACGTGCCCACGCCGATTATTAACATGTACTCTTCAGTGGGCGCGTTAGCCGGTTCTGCCACAATATTAGTAGCGACTACCGGTTATATTCCAATCGAGTTGAAAATGGACTGGATATGGCTAGTCGCGATGGGTTTGGTCGGTGGCTTTGCGGTGTTGCTGATGATCAGCGCCTATCGCCTGACGCGACCCGGTAGTCTTTCGCCGTTTGAATATTTCGGTATCCCGTTTTCGTTTATTCTGGGCTGGGTATTTTTTAGTGAGGCGCCGTTTGACCGACTACTCCCAGGCGTTATTTTCGTAGTTGTAGGCGGTTTGATAATTGCCTGGCGGGAACGCAAGAGTCACGTCGCAACGGCACAGGCTATAGTCGAGTGATGTCAGCCTCGACCTAAGGATTCAGGTTGAATCCCAGCCGTTGGCATTGCCGTCCGAGTCATACCTTGTCAACTGCCCTGATTAATTTGTCCTGCGGTGTTCATATCACGAAATAAATTTATCGCCATCTTGCCGGTGGTAATCACCGCGCTTACCAGTAATAACCATAAAAGCCATTTTAACCAGGGCAGTTTTGCCTGCGCTGATAATCGAGACTCGCCGCCTGAAATTTGCATGGCGCGCAGCTGAACAAGCTCACTCGTTGGCTGCGCTCGCTGCTCGGGGCTCAGAATGCTAATTAAGTCATTGGTAGGAGCATCGGCTTCGTGATTTCCCCAGGCGAGGGTAAACGGCCCCCTGTCATTGCCAAGAAATAACAATTCGTAGACCGGGAAAGCAATTTCGGCCCGGGGTGCAGAGTTTGGTTCCTGATTCGGTTTAAACCACCAGTGAGCATAGTTTTGGGCCGGAATTTTGATCGATTTACTGGGCACTACTTCACCGCCGGAAATATTATGTTGCTGAATATTGCTAGCTATTATCTGCTTTTGGTCGAAACCTTCCTGACTGGCGAGCAGATCGCCACTAATCGAGGTTTGTTGCTCGCCTGGAATGAGCCTTAGCTCGAGTGCTGGTACGGTGGAAGGCATTTCGAAGTTGAAATATCCTGGCTGGTTAGTGCTCTTTTGCAATTTTCCCAGTTGATGCCAGATTATCTTTTTAATGGCTTTTCGATGGTAATTGCCGATGGCTTTTTTCAATTCGAATGAGCGAATTGAATTGATCGGTGTCAAGCGCAGGTATTTTTCTCCTTTGGGTATAGCGCTAATGGTGTGCCATTGCGCATCGTCGGAGTTTTGATTGGTCAGGCTTTTGTTGCTTTTAATGGTGTGCCAGTTATCGAGATCACTGCCAGCATCGATACGTAGTTGAAGCAATTGATCCGCAGGTTCATGTGTCCATATAAGCTCAATCGATTCAATTTCCAGACCCGCATCTGCTTCAGGTAATCCTATGATGTAGTCCTGTCGTATCTCGTCGATGGGTATGGTTTCGGTAGTCGTGAATTCGGAAAATTGATCATAGTCCTGATTTTGTTCGCGTGTAGTCAGCGTTTTGGATCGATTTTGTTGATAGGTGTTGAACAGGTAAATCGGCAGGCCATACTGTTTTTGCGATTTCGGAGTGGTTGCCGTGCGAATCCAGGTGGGCAAGGGTTTTCCGCTTGCGTCGAACACGGCGACATCGCCTAGGTCGGATCGAGTCGCTGCGAGCAATATATCGAGTGATAATTCTACGCGCTGCAACGCCTGTTTTGATTCGCTCAGTTCGGCCTGATAGGCGTATTGCCTGGGTGTCGGCAACGCGGCACCGAGGGTGCTAATCAGGATAGCAGGCAGGAACAAGGCAAACTGTTTTTTAATGTGCATTTTTCACCTCTCCAGTGTCCAGTCTGGTTTCTCTGCGCCTGTCGGGAATAGGCGAGAAATACCCCATTGCGACCAGTAAGCCACCCACCACCAAAAATGAAACGATGCGTTCAACAGTGCCGCTTGCGTCCAGGTCGATAAAAAACATCTTGGTCAGGACAATCGCGATTAAAACAGCACCGGCGATCCATACCGGCCGCATCATTTTGCGTGACGCATATAACATAGCCAGCATGCCGATGACGGTCCACAAGATCGATAAGGCGGTTTGTATTTTTGTATCACTGGACATATTTAACAGGTTAAATGGAATATCGGCGTAATGATGCATGGAACGCAACAGTACCGCGCTTAACCAGATAAATACCAATCCACCCAAAAAGATCAATACATAGTTCCGGTAAGCTTTCAGGGGAGGTTCAAGCAATATCATGGCGCGTATTACGGAGATGAAAAACACCATATGTGCCAGATCAATCGGATTGATGAAAGGCAGGTAGGGTAGCGGTGTGGGATTAGCCGTATTGGTGAAATTAACCACTACACTCCATAACGCCAGTATCAAAGCCAGTGGCGTAATGATCCCGAGTTGTAGAGGTATGCCAAATCGCAGTATGGCCGGGAATTTAACGGTTCGTGCCGCGTACATAACTATTAATGGGATAACTGTCAGCAGGGCAATAAATCCCTGACCGACCCCGGGCAGCTGATGTTCAAAATACCAGATCAGATCGAGCGATAGCACACAGGTGACGAATACCACGAGAACACTGTGTAGCAGTACTTTAATCCACTCCGGCCAGGCTTTACCTTCCAGACGTACGATCACCCGGTAATTAACGGCCCAGGCTAATAACCAGATTAACGCGTCGGGTAGAACCAGAACGTGTTGGAAATCGTTAATCGACTGCAGGCTGATTAATATCAGTACCGGCAGCAGCAGGGCACTGCTGATAGATGCGGGTAGCCAGTTGCGGCGCCGCACTCGATCGAAATAGGTTAGAACGCTGGCCGTTATCGAGAATAACAGCAGCCAGGCCATGATTTGATTGTCGACATATGCGTCGATTTGAACCAGCGCACTGCCGAGCCACCAACACATGGCCCAGACGAAAAACGCGGTATGCAGGGGTCGTATCCTGACTGTGAAATCCAGCCTATAGAGCAGACGCGCAGAGATAAACGCACCCAGCGCGACGAAAACGCCACCGAGGAATGCCGGGTTTACCCATGCAAGATCACCGAGGTCGTTGACATTGCGCCACAGGAACAGCACGCCCGCGCCGAATTGCAAGGCAATCGCAAACCACTGGGCATATTGACGTTGTTGGCGGATAGAAATCCACAGTATTGCGGCGGCCTCGAGGGCCCAGGTTGCGCTGGTCCAGTGACCATCGAGCGCATAGGGGATCGCCAATGTGGCAAATACGACGCCAATAGCGAGCATCGCCTCGGCTAACAGGCGTAGCGCGTTACCGCTGCGATCCCACAACAAACGCGCCAGAACTACGTAGTAAAAACCGATTCCCACCGCTGCAAGTGCAATGCCGTATTCCAGATGCCGGACCATTGCCATCAGCAGGCTTGAAGCGACCACCGGGGTTCCAAAAACCAGCGTACCGTCCACAATTCCTTTCAGGCTATGGGTCTGTATTAGCGCGTAGAGTACGCCGATGAGACTGTACATCGTAAAAAACAGTAGTAGAAAACCCATCGCAGGCAGCAACATCGTGGTTTTATAGCTAAATACCACCCACAGCGCGTAGACCGCAAAAGTGAAAGCGAAGCCGAGCAGGTTTAACAGGCGCCAGGATTTGAACCAGGCAATGATAAATATTGCTGCGTTTAATACCGCGTAATAACTAAACAGACCGATGAAATTACCACTGCCGGTCGACGCCAGAAATGGTGCAAGAAAACCACCCAGTACAGCATAGATAGCCAGCGCCCTGGAATTTTGCAATATCGCCAATGCCGAGGTAAAGGCCGCAAATACCACCAGCAGGGCAAAGGTCAATGTCGGGGGAATCAGATTGGCCACACGAAACGACGCGAAAATCGTGATATAGATAATGCCTATTCCACCACCCTGTAATAACAGCGCATAAATTTCTTTTTTACTGCGTAAACGCCAACCAGCTATCAACAGGGCCAAACCACCGGCAGCGGCTCCAAGAAATCGATACTCCAGAGGGATGCGTGAGTTTTCAGCCGCGTATTTGAGCAAAAAGGCGACGCCAAAAAACAGGATCAGCAGACCTACCCGGACAAATAAATTACCATCGTTGAAATAAGACCAGGTGATGTATTTCATCCGCTCTAGAAGCGAGTCAAATAGATTATCGATCTGAATCTGAGGTGGTTCAGTAGTCGGTGCGGGATCGTCTAATTGTTTAGGGCGCTCAAATTGTAAGGCTCTATCGGCCTGAGCGGGGATAGATGCAGCCCGGGTGTAACTGGGTTGGGTTTTGATGCTGTCGGGATACTGTGCATCGACTTTTGAATCCGCTACGGGTTCCGGTGGCGGTGTTTTATCTGGAGTTTTTGACAGGCGTTGTATTTCATCCTGCAGGCTTATGACTTTAAGATGTGTTTCTCTTTGTAGGGCGACCATCCCTACGAACAAACCTAGTAACAGCCCTATTTCGAATTCAGCGAAAATGGTGCCAAACGCGATGGCGAGTATAGTGAGTACCAGGGGGATCAGATTCATTTATTTAATCTTCGGCTTTGAATTCCGTTACAGGTAATATAACGCTTGCGATGGCAGGGAAAAAGTGAAGTAATATGCTGTTTCATCGCTTTGAATTTAGCTTATAAATCTATACTTATAGTTGTAAATCAACAATTTACAACTATAAGTTTGAATCTGTCTCAATAACCAGTTCTGAAAGTCAGTAGCCTCATAGGTGGTGTAGGGATTTCGATTTGTTCAGGGCGTGCAATTTGTAAAGCTCTATCGGCTTGAGCGGGGATAGATGCAGCCCAGGTATGGCTGGGCTGGTGTTCAAACTTGTCGGGATACTGCAGGTTGGCCTTCGAATTCGCTACCGGTTCCTCTCCTGGTGCTTTAGCGGGAGTTTTCGACAGACGTCGTGTATCGTCCTGCAGGCCTACGATTTTAAGATGTGTCTCTCTTTGTAAGGTCCCCAGTCCTACGATTAAGCCTAGTAACAGGCCTATTTTAAATTCGACAAGAATAGTGCCAGATATGATGGCGAGAATAGTGAGCACAAAGGGTATCAGATTCATTTCTTTTATCTTCGGTTTAGAATTCCATATACAGTTAATATAGTCCTTCTGGCGGCGGGGAAAAAGAGAACTAATATATTGTTTAAATGCTCTGGAATTTACTTGTAAATCTATAATTTACAACTATACGGCTGAACTTGACTCAGCAACCAACCTACTGTGCTGATTTATTGCGGATGTAAGTCTAAGAAACCGATTTCAATTGACCCTAAACTGAAGCCGAAATTTTCTTGTTAATAAGCAAACCTGGCGCAGGTCGATCAAGAGATTTTTCGATTGCCTGCTGACTCGCTACAACCTCTATTCTTGTGTAAATTAATAAATCGCCTGGGTTAATAAACGCCTCATAATTGTTTACCACAATGAGGGCATTTTTCACCAGAACGCCCCTTTTCCAATAAGGCTATATTTCGCTCCAGGTCTTCAGGTTTGAGTTCTAGCTGACCAGCTAGTTTTACCAATGAACTATATTCATCTTCATCAATAACACCATCGGCAAGGGCGTGTTTGATATGGGCATTCAGGTTGCGTTTTCGTTCCCGTAATTCATCACCAAAACGAGCGGCGAGCATACCCGCTGGTAAAGCAACGAGACCTACTCCTATAAGCATAATGAACGCAGCAACAACTTTCCCCAGGGTTGTTATAGGGGTTACGTCGCCGTAGCCTACCGTGGTCATAGTTACGACCGACCACCAAATTGACTCTGGAATATTACTAAAAGATTCCGGTTGCGCTTCATTTTCCAGGGTATACATCAGGCTTGCTGCAACTATAATTAAAACAATCATCATTAGAATCGCTGCAACTATGCTTTTGAATTCTTTTGCTATGACCGTTAAAAAAATATTAAAACTTTTAAAATAATGGGTTAGCTTCAATAATCGAAGCACTCGTAATAAACGCAAGTATCTCAAGTCAATTGCAACGAACAGAGAGATATAGAAGGGTGCTATAGCAATAAAGTCAATAAGCGCTGTGGGAGTAATCATGTAGCGAATGCGAGCCTTGAATCGGGGAGAATGACTAAAGCGTTGAGACTCAATGCTAGACCAAACTCTTAACACGTATTCTATAGAAAATATGATGACAGATATCACTTCAAAAATAGCGAACTCAGTGGCGTATCGCTGACTTATTCCGCTATCGGATTCAAGCATGACAGCAGTTACGTTAGCAATAATCAGGCATACTAAAAATACATTTACTTGCCTGGAAATCTTTGATTCAGGATCCTCTCCTTCTAGCAACTGGTAAGCTTTCTTTCGTAAATTGGAATAATCAAACATGGACAACCTAAGTAATTGGGTGATTAAATTTCAACAAGCATTTTCAACAAGGTTTAAACAAGTCTGACGATGTTCGATTTCAATGCTTTTGTTGACTTTCGATCGTAGGTCTATCTTTCACTATTAACGATTTCATTATTAATAGCTGATCAAGATAAACCAGTAAGTGGCAAAACCAGTAATTTTAGTACTTCGAGCCCTAAATATTGTGTCACTCTATTTGATATCCGAATGATATTACAGCAACAGGGGTAATGCTTAAAAATATTGCTAACGAATCTCGTCGTCAGATTCGAGTTTAGAAATTTCGGTCTGATATCTTTTTAACAAGATATCTCGCATTCGTCACGTTTTTATTCAGGGGAAGGCCAAAAGCAGGGTTTAAATTTATGAACTATTTGGGGTATTGGTGTATATTGCGCCGCATTGAGAATGCAACTAACAGAGAGTTGCAACTATGAGCAGTAAGCCAGACATTTTTATTCTAAGGGTATGTTAATTCTAAGTAAAAGTGGCCCTAAATAGATGATAACAAATGTATAGCGGCTCCCACACCTGCCACCCGGCGCCATCACTCTGCTGAACTGTCATAAAACAAATATAATTCCTATGAGACAATTGTGTGAGTAAGAAGGGTATAAAATTTCGAATCGGTGTTAGCGGCCACCGTGATATTTTGCCGGAGGATATCGAGTCCACGAGACAGATGTCCCATCAACTACTGTCCTCGTTGAAGTCTTCCATGCCCGGCACCAGAATAACGGTGATCAGTGGACTCGCAGAGGGTGCTGACCGTATATTCGCTGAAGCTGCGCTGGCTTTGAACATGCCGATTGAAGCCGTGATGCCGATGCCGTTGAAATATTATAAAAAAGATTTTGACGAGGCTTCCTGCGCCGAACTGGAGCGTATTCTCAACCTGGACGCGGTGCGGTGCATCGAACTGCCATTGACCCCGGGGCTTGATCCGGATGATAGCAGCTGGCCCGAGGGTGCAAGAAATACCTTATACGCTAATCTCTCGGACGACCTTCGTCGCCGGTCCAATTTACTAGTAGCAATCTGGGATGGCAGATACAAAGACCTGGCCGGTGGAACCGCCGATACGGTGGTAAAATTTCTTGGTGCGCTTCCAGGTCAAAACGATTCTGGCATTGAATTTATAAATACCGGTGACGCACTACTGGATGGAGAGGCTTTAGCCTACTGGATACCCGTACGAAGAATCTCATCGAAAAATAGTACTTCTGCTACTGACGAGCCGTCGCCACGGTGGATTGCCGCTGCGGGCGAGCAATTTCGACAGTGGCCCGATCGACCAGCGGATTTTCAGCAGGAGCTGACTGAATTCGATCAATTCAACCAGCAATACCTGGAACTGAGCCAGAGCGATTCCCTGTTATCCTACGGTAACCTGCTGGACGGCTGCGCTGATACTCTCAAGGAGGAGACTCAACAATTAAAGGAAAGCGATCAATCCTATGTCATGGCGGACAGCCTCGCATTGTATTTCCAGACGCGATCCGACCGCTTGTTCAAATGGTTTGCGCTGATGACTGCCCTCATGGGGTTACTGTTCCTGGTCTACGCCAAGCTGGCCGCGGTGCCAATATTATTGATTGGTTACCTCGCTTTATTTTTTGGCGGAGCTTACCTCCACCAGCGCGGCGGCAAGCGGCAATGGTTTACGCGGCACCTGGTTTACCGATGTCTGGCTGAAACCATGCGTGTGCGTTTTTTCCTCGACCTTACAGCCGCACGTGAGGGCGCGAACATCCATACCTTGCTTGAAACAACGGGAATCAACAAGTTTCGCGGGTTTAGCTGGATTCGACACATTCTGCAATCGACCAATCCGGTTGCCGACTTATCCACTATGGAAACAGCCAGCGCCGAAGATCGCATTGATTTAGTGCGCCGACTCTGGATTGAAGACCAGGCCAACTACTTCGAGCGCAAGACTCATCAATTGCACTTACACCACGAGAAGCTGGAAAGAATCAAGAAGTGGGTAATCTGGGGACTGATTGCGGCGACTGCCGTGCTGGTATTTTTCAAGAAGGTTTTGCTCGGAATTGGCTTAAGCGAGCATCTGTCGCTCAAGACCCTGCTTATTTTCCTGATGGGTCTGTTGCCCTTCTGGCTGGGTGTATGGGAAATGTATCAGAGCAAAATGGCGGTCAAGGAGTTAATGTGGCAATACCGCAACCAGTCGAATAATTATTCATCGACCAATCGCATGCTACAGGAATCCACTAATGCGGATTATAAGAAGGGCCTGATTGCCCGGCTCGGACAAACATCTATCCTGGAGAACTTTCTCTGGATTATTAACCGCTATCATCGTGAACAAGAACCACCGGTCGCTGGATAGCAATTGATTTAGAATTCTGTAAAGTATCCATTTATTGAGAGGTTTGAGAGTTTTTATGGCAAAGATCTTACTGGTAGAAGACAACGAAATGAACCGCGACATGTTATCGCGCAGGCTCATCAAGAAAGGTTTTGAAGTGGTGATGGCGGTCGATGGTCAGAAAGGACTCGATATGGCCACCAGCGAATCTCCGGATATTATTCTGCTCGATATGAGCTTGCCGGTCATGGATGGCTGGGAAGTCGCGCGCAATTTAAAGGCCGATGACAACTTGAAGGCAATCCCGGTCATCGCATTAACCGCCCACGCAATGGCGGGCGATCGGGAAAAGACCCTTGAAGCAGGCTGTGATGAGTACGACACCAAGCCGATCGAGTTCAAACGATTGTTGAGAAAGATTAACGACATGATCGGTGCCTGATTAGTTTTTGGCGACATGGTGGAAGCAGATCAACAACAGTCAACCGAAGATGCCTTTCGCGAAAGGCTGGCCACGATTCGCCACGATCTAAAAACCCCGGTCGGCCATATCATGGGCTACAGCGAAATGCTCGAGGAGGATGTTGAAGACGACCTTCCCGAGGTAGTGAATGATCTGCGCAGTATCCGTAGTTCCGCTGAACGCATACTGGAGCTAATCAACGACCATTTCGGATCCGCAAAACAATGCGCGAATGATATTGACCTGGATCTCACCAGCCAACTGCTACGCCAGCAACTGAACCATGTCGGCGGGTACTGCGAAATGGTGGAGGAAGTCGCGGAGGAAAGCGGGCGTGAAGACCTGTTACCCGATCTCGAACGTATTCACTCTGCTTCGGCAACATTAACCACGATACTCGAGGGACTGCTGGAAGATGGGTCTCTCACTATCCAGCCCGCTGACGGCGATAATGCCGTAAGCGAGGAGGATAAGAGTGAGGTGCCTGAAACAGGCTCAATGCCCACTCACTTTGGCGCTCTTGGCGAAGGTGGACATTTACTGGTCGTGGACGATGATCCGGCCAACCTTGATTTGCTGAGCCGTCGATTAACCAGGCAGGGTTACGAAATCACTACCGCTGCAGGCGGGCAGGAAGCGCTTGATTTACTGCACCAACAGGATTTCGATCTGGTCATACTGGATATGTTGATGCCCGGCATCAACGGCCTGCAAGTCCTGAATCAACTGAAATCAGATCCCGAGCGGCGGACGATCCCGGTGATCATGATATCGGCGCTCGACAGCACGGATCGAGTAGTGGAATGTATTGCTCTGGGCGCCGAAGACTACGTCTTCAAACCGTTTAATCCAATCCTGCTCAAGGCACGAGTCAGCGCGGCGCTCGAGAAATCTCGCCTCAGGGAAAAACAGGCGCGCAAGCTGACGGTGTTCATTTCATCCCCCGGTGATGTCATTCCGGAGCGCCGCGTAATCAAGAAAATTCTGGAACAGCTGAACCGGGAGTTTTCGGGGCAACTGGTGTTGATTCCGATTCTGTGGGAGGAAGACCCGTTGCTGGCTTCCGAGACTTTTCAGTCGCAGATTCATCCACCCTGCGAAACCGATATTTATATCGGTATATTCTGGTCCCGGCTGGGATCGCCATTACCGAAGGATATTACCCGCGAAGACGGTTCGCGTTACCTGTCAGGCTCAGAGTATGAATTCGAAGACGCGATGGCGGGCTTTCGAAAAGCCGGTAAACCCGATTTGTTGATCTACAGAAAAACCGCTGAAATTTCGGTACCACTGACGAATAAAGAAGAGGTTTACGGCCGGGTCGAACAGAAGGAGCGCCTGGAGCAGTTTGTCAGAAACTGGTTCATGACTGAAGATGGTGAATCTTATACCGGCGCTTTTCATGTTTTTAACGAACCCGAGCAGCTTGAAGATATGATTCTTGGGCACCTGCGAAAATTGCTCGAAAAATTCCTGCCCACAAACACAGTTGAGAGTTCATCGGTATGAATAATATGGATATTCTCTGGGTGACCCTCTGCGCGGGACTGGTATTCATGATGCAGGTGGGATTTCTATGCCTTGAAACCGGGTTCACCCGCACTAAGAATAATGTCAACGTTGCGGTCAAGAACCTGACCGACTTCTGCGTTTCCTCGATGGTGTTCTGGGCAATCGGTTTTGGCCTGATGTTTGGCGCCAGCAACGGGGGGTGGTTCGGTACCTCCTCATTTTTTGTCGACCACACTGGTGGTGACTGGGGTTTCAGCACCTTTTTCATATTTCAGCTCATGTTTTGCGGGGCCGCGGTAACCATTATCTCCGGTGCCATTGCCGAACGCATGAAATTCAGTTCCTACATTATCCTCACCATCCTGATCTCCGGTCTGGTATACCCTGTTGCCGGCCACTGGAGTTGGGCAACCCTTTTCGACGGCGATACCAATGGCTTTCTGGCGGATCTCGGATTCTATGATTTCGCCGGATCCACCGTTGTGCACAGCGTTGGCGGTTGGGGAGCGCTGGCGACGCTGATGATTATCGGCCCCCGGCTCGGTCGATTCGACAAGGATCATCAGGCGGGTGCTTTTCATCCTTCCAGTATGCCGCTCGCGGCCATCGGTACCATATTTCTTTTCATCGGCTGGCTCGGATTCAACGGCGGCAGCACACTGGCCTGGAACGACCAGGTGGGGTCAATCCTGGTAAACACCCTGTTGGCCGGTACCGCCGGCGCGGTATCGGCGGGTGTACTGGCGTTTGGCGTGACCAACCGCCTCGATGCCGGGCAGTTCATGAATGGCTGCCTGGGCGGGCTCGTTGCTATAACTGCGGGTGTGAATCTGTTCTCCTCGCCATTGGCCATTCTGATCGGCTTTGTCGGCGGCATGGTAGTGGTAGCCGTGGAAGAGATGCTTGAATATTTCAAGGTCGACGATGCGGTGGGTGCGATACCGGTACACCTCGGCGCGGGGATATGGGGAACCCTCGCTGTCGGCCTGTACGGCGACCTGGAATTACTGGGAACAGGGCTTAGCCGGTTCGAACAAATAGGTGTGCAGCTATTGGGGATTGCTGTTTACGCTGCCTGGGCGTTTGGAGTATCGCTGGCAGTCCTTATGCTGGTAAACCAGGTTTACCGGTTACGTGTGACCAGCAAAGATGAAGAGATGGGACTGAATCTATCCGAGCATGGGATCGTGCAGGAATAAGAAATGCTCATGATGATTGTGATCAACGAGAATGCGCTATGAATGAAAACAAACCAATGACTGAAAATTCGACGGATCAGGACATTCCTGAACGCAGGCGCAGTGTCTCCATCAGCGTCAAGATTCTTGCGGTTACCCTGGGTACGACCATTATGGTTTTGCTGGTTTCCGGAATTGTCAGTTTCATCATGTCGCGCAACGCAATCGAAGACAGAATTTTCAACCAGATGACCTCGCTGCGCGAGATGAAAGGACAGCAGATTGAAGACTATGTCGGCACCATAAGCCGACAGATTTCTACCATGTCGAATAGCCCGGCCATTATAGACGCGATGTCGACACTAAAGGGTGCGTTTCACAGGGTGTCCGAGTATGAACAACGTACGCTAAGTCCGGGGGCCGACCCTCATCTGAACCTGATTTCATATTACCGGGACGAATTTTTCAGTCGCTTGCGGCCCAATACAACGGATAAACTGCTGGGTGTCCCTGTATCACGTTTTGTGCCGACGGAACCGGGTACCATCAAATTTCAGGAAAAATATATATCGGACAACCCGAATCCTACCGGGATGAAACATCAACTGGATTCAGCCGATAGCAGCCTGTATGGCGGTCTGCATAAGAAATACCATCCCGCGCTGCGAAACTTCCTGGAGGAATTCGGTTTTTACGATATTTTCCTAATCGACGATGAAACCGGGCATATCGTTTACTCGGTTTTCAAGGAGGTTGATTTTGCTACCTCCCTGCTAACCGGTCCTTACAAGGATACTAATTTTGCCAGGGCGTTCAGGGCGGCCAGCCAGGCGGATGAAAAGGACTTTGTCAAACTGGTCGACTTCGAGCCCTATTTTCCCTCCTACAATGCACCGGCATCATTCATAGCATCGCCGATATTCAATGGTTCTCGCAGGGTCGGTGTGCTGGTATTTCAAATGCCGATCGATCGCATCAACGCCATCATGACCAGTAACCAGGACTGGAGTAATGTGGGGTTGGGTGAAAGTGGTGAAACTTATATCGTTGGCGACGATTATACGATGAGAAATCAATCTCGATTTCTGATCGAAGATCCAGAGGGTTTTTTCAAGGTTGTTCGTGAAAGCGGCATCGCATCGCAAACAGTCGACCTGATTGAGAGCTTCGGGACTTCGATCGGCCTGCTACCCGTGAAAACCGAAGGTACCACGGCAGCACTAGAGGGCAATTCCGGTACGGCTATTTTTCCAGATTATCGTGGAGTGCCGGTCTTTTCTTCTTATCGGCCACTGCAATTGAAAGACGTCAACTGGGTTATCATGAGTGAGATGGATGAGGCTGAAGCATTTGCTCCAGTGAATAAACTGAAGGATCGATTCATTCTTGTCGCCTCGATACTGGTCGCTATCGCGATATACCTGTCATTCTTTTTCAGCCGCTCGATGACGGCAAGCCTGCAGGTTTTATTAACCCGCGCCGATGCGCTGGCGCGTGGGGAACTGGACCAGCCCATCGTGATTGAGTCCAGCGATGAAATCGGTAAGTTGGCCCAGGGTTTCGAAGGTATGCGGCAATCGATTCGCAAATTGATAGACGACCTGCAAGGTGAAAAAAACGCCCTCGAAGGCCGCGTCACGGAGCGTACCGCGGAGCTCGACAAGGCTTTTCACAAACAGGAAGAACAGACTCACGCACTTGAGCAGCGAAATACTGAAATGCTTGAAATCCAGGAGCATTTACAACAATCGGAAAAAGAGCAAATCGCCAGTAAGGAACGTATCGATTCGATATTGCAGGCAAGCCCCGACGGTATTTGTGCCATTAATGCAGAAGGAACCATCATACTTGTCAACCATTCGATGCAAACCCTTTTTGGATATTCCTCTGACGAAATAACTGGTATTAACGTGAAAGTGCTGATACCGGATGAAATGGCAGACAGCCATCACAAAGGTCTGGAACGCGTCGTCCTGGGACGTGAACCCAAGCTAATTGACAAGGGCGCGGTAGAACTACAAGGGCGTACCAAGTCTGGTGATTTATTTCCAATGGAATTGTCGCTTTCCCAGATCGGCTCCGGAAACGATGCTATTTTCGTCGGTATAATCCGCGATATTACTGAACGCAAGGAAGCCGAACGCGAACTGGCGGAGAAGGAAGCCCAGCTGCGCCTCGCCTTCGACAATATGCCTGCCGGTATCAAATTCATCGACAAGGATTTAAAAATTCTTGCTTTTAATCACCAATATCTCGAGGTGATGGGTTATCCCGATGATTTAATTCATGTGGGTGGATCTTCGCTTGACGAATTAAAGTATCAGGCTGAACGAGGAGAACTGGGCTCCGGAAACCCCAATGAACTGGTTGAGAAGGCACTTGCAAACCATGGGGGTGACGAAACAGTATTTATTGAGCGTGAAGTGACCAAAGGGCGATTTGTTGCCATCACCGTCCAAAACACCCCGGATGGTCAACGGGTCACGGTGGTTCACGACGTTACCGAACAAAAAAAGGCGGAGCAGCAAATCGCTGCGCAACTGGCATTCACAGAGTCCCTGTTGGATGCCGTCCCCAATCCGATCTTTGTCAAGGACGTTGATCTGCGATACACGGCGTTCAACCGGGCCTACGAGGAAGCTTTCGGCATGCGCCGCGAAGATTATATTGGTAAAACAGTGCTGGAAGCTGACTACATACCGGAGGATCGTGAAGGATACCACCAGTCAGACAGGGAGCTTATGGACAAGGGCGGGTTTACCAGGGATGAATATTCTGCCAGGTTCGCCGATGACCGGGATCATGATGTGCTCTACTGGCGCCGTACCTTTGATTTGGGTGACGGCATTCCCGGAGGAATGATGGGTATCCTGATCGATATTTCCGATCGCAAGGAGATGGAACGTGAAATGGAAATCGCGCGTGAACAAGCCGAGTCCGCGAATGAAACCAAGAGTGCCTTCCTTGCCAATATGAGCCACGAACTGCGTACCCCGATGAATGCCATTATCGGTTACGCCGAAATGCTCAAAGAAGATGCGGAAGACGATGAAAATGAAGAAATCATCCCCGACCTGGACAAGATCGCCAGCGCCGGCAGACACCTGCTGCAATTGATCAACGATGTTCTCGATATTTCCAAGATCGAAGCCGGGCGAATGGATCTGTTTCTTGAAGATTTTGATATTGGCACGATGATCAACGATGCCGCGTCAACGGTGACCACCCTGGTCGAGAAGAACAATAATGTGCTTGACATCCAGGTTGATAAGAATCTCGGCAGCATGCACGCCGACATGACCAAGGTTCGCCAAATAGTGTTTAATCTCGTGTCCAATGCCGCCAAATTTACTTCAGGGGGCAAGGTGGGGATTGAAGCCAGTGCTATGGATAAAAACGGCAATGCGTTTATCCGATTGGCTGTTACCGATACCGGTATCGGTATCCCGGAAGATAAACTCGACCATATATTCGAAGAGTTTTCACAGGCTGATAATTCCACCACCCGCAACTATGGCGGGACCGGTCTGGGTCTTGCCCTGGTAAGAAAATTTGCCCTGATGATGGGTGGAGATATTCGGGTAGAAAGCACGCCAGGCGAAGGTTCAACCTTCATGCTGGAATTACCGATCAGGGTCGTTGAGGTGGATGAAAAGACAGACTCGGCGTTAAAGGGAATCGACGCGGCTATCGAACCCGGCGCAGCCAGTATGGGAAAAATTCTGGTAATCGACGACGACGCTACAGCGCGTCAATTGCTCACCCGGGTCCTCGAAGAACAGGGATACCAGGTGGTTACAGCCGATGGCGGGGAACAGGGCATCGCCCTCGCAAAGTCGGAAAAACCCGCACTCATCACATGTGATATTTTGATGCCGAACATTGACGGTTGGGAAGTTCTGCAATGTCTCAAGGACGACCCGGATACGGCATCGATACCTGTTGTTATGGTGAGCATGGTTGATGATGGCAAGAAAGGAGCGGCATTGGGTGCGGTCGAACACCTGCGCAAACCGGTCGACCGGGAGAAATTGCGCAAGATAGTCGCAAGGTATGTCAAGACTGCTGGCAAGGTACTGGTGGTCGAAGACGATCCGGTAACCCAGAAAGTAATTTCAAAGGCACTCGGTTCAATGTCAGCTGAGGCATTGATCGCGAACAATGGACAGGAAGCACTCGATATCCTGGCTAAGCAGTGGCCGGATTTGATTCTTCTGGACCTGATGATGCCGGTGATGGATGGTTATGAATTCCTCAGTAATTTTCGAAAACTCAAGGGTTCGGAAAAAACTCCGGTGATTATTATTACCGCCAAGGACCTGTCCACCAAAGAGCGCAAGGAACTGGCTAGTAGCGTTACCGAAATCTTTACTAAAGAAGAAAACTATGTTGAAGACCTGATTGAAAGTGTCGGTGCTATGATAAGCGATTCCAAGGGCAGTGAAGGCTGAAGCCCGTCAGTAATTTTCCGATCCGGTTCGAATACTTGATTTCGAAATATTCATGCATCCGTTACTAATTGTTATTGCAGCAACTCTACTGGCCGGTCTCGCCATGCCTTTGGGTGCTGCCTTTGCCAGCTTTGAAAAAATCAGGCCTAACTGGCTCGAGAAAGAATTCAGGCATAGCGTCATGGCTTTTGGCGGGGGTGCGCTGTTGTCGGCAGTTGCGCTGGTTTTAGTGCCCGAGGGCATCGCCAACTTCGAGCTATTACCTGCCGCCGTATTCTTTATTGCGGGTGGCCTGTTCTTTATGCTGCTTGATATTTTTCTTAACAAAATAGACACGCCGGCAAGCCAACTTGCAGCCATGCTGGCTGATTTCATTCCTGAATCTATAGCACTGGGATCCGCATTCGCAATAGGCAGTAGAAATTTTTTTTTACTGGCAGGTCTAATTGCCTTACAAAACTTTCCCGAGGGATTTAACGCGTACCGTGAATTAAACCAGTCATCTTCATATGGCAGGCGAAGAGTTATATCCGTGTTTGCTTTGATGGCCTTACTTGGCCCTGTTGCCGGAGTTTCCGGTTATCTCTGGTTGAGCGATGAAGCAGAAATTGTTGCCGCTGTGATGCTTTTTGCGTCAGGAGCTATTCTCTACTCAATATTCCAGGATATAGCGCCACAGGCGAAACTTGAAAAACACTATGCGCCTCCAATGGGGGCAATATTGGGGTTTGTTCTAGGCATAGTCGGACTCATGATTACTGCATAGTTAGAAAAATAGCCGGCATTAAGTTGCCTCGTCCGAAAAATTAGCGGGTAAAGGCGAATAGGAGAAAACAGATAAGGGTATGATTTCAAGTAACTTTTATTGTATCAAGATCGAGAAATCAATACTAACGTGTAAATCTGAAAATGATGATGCTCTCGCAAAGCCGCCAAGCACGCAAAGAGATAAATGGTAAATGCTTTATCTATTTGAATATGCAGATAAAATCCTTTGCGTTCTCCGCGCCTTGGCGAGAACCGCCTTTGTATTAACCCATGAATTATCCCGAAGTGCCTAAAAGTTCAAGCGTCTTATAGTGGACCACCTGCGGTCTGCTCGGGTTTGGGTTTATTTATCAATTCGAAAATAGCACGCAATGCGACCGCCAAAATAATCAGGCTGCCACCCAGCACGGTCCAAAACGAAGGCGTTTCGCCGATAAACATCCATACCCATATAGGGCCCAGTGCGAACTCCAACAACATGATCAGGGTAACTTCAGCGGCAGCGAGATGGCGGGATGCAATAATAAATGCCGTGTTAACAAAGCCTGACAGGCAACCGCCCCAAAACAGGCAAAGTAAAATATCGCGCATTGGAATAGCCATATCACCGGATTTGACCAGTAAGCTAATCGCGATGACAAGCACCGACGATATCAACATCACCGGCAGCATCTCGGTCTGGCGTTTATAACGTACGATAATCGCGTACAAAGCAAAGCTAACAGCGGTTATTAAAGCCATCGCATTACCGAATCCCGAGCCGACATTGATGCCCTGTATTACCATGATGCCCAGCCCGGCGGCAGCGCCTAACATGGTAAACATCGTCGTGCGGCGTAATTTCTCACCCAGGAAAATTCGCGCAAAAAAAGCAGCGAAGAAGGGAATGGCTCCGAGAATAAACAACGCGTTAGCTATCGTGGTGTGGGTAAGCGCCTGAACAAAGGTGATCCCGGCAACCGATAACAGCAGGCCACCGAGTAATCCCATGCGTCCAACACCGGTCACTACGCTTAATACTCGACCACGGTATCGAAATGAGACGATAACGGCTATGGCTATCAACATTCCGAGCGAACGGTAAAAGATCGTCTGCCAGGCATCAGCGACCTCGATATTGCGTTGTACCAGTCCGCCAAAACTGATTGCGACCGAGCCTGCCATCATGATCAACATTGCGTAGCCGTGACGGGAATCTATCGAGTGCTGGTTAGTTGTCGCAATCGCCATCGGCGCAGTTTGCCCCTGACGTCAGGTGGATGCAAATTCTATTTCGAGACTTTCACGGGTGCTGGTGATTCGGTAACGCTGACTTCCTTTACGCGCCCGGTACGGCTGGGACAGTCGCTCACCAATCGTCTGGTTTGCCTACATTAGTATCGATACCCTGGGCGAATAGAATTTCCTGGCGGGCCCGCATTAATTCGCCGTATCTGGAGTATTTTTGGTGGTTTTTATTCAGGCCAAAACGTAAAAAGTGTTCGAAATGAAATGGAAACAACATGGACTGCACGCGTGCTACTTCCTTTCCCTCATCGAACAACAGAACACCGGGACGATAAGTTACCTTAAGTTCATCGATCCAGTCTTTGGGTGAAATTTTGCGACCATCAAAGTCAGTGATCGGGTCGTCTGATTTACCATCGAGTCGGATAAATCGGTATTGTGCTAATTGCTCGCGGATAGCCTGGCGACTGATCAGTTTATTGTGGAAGGTGGCGCATTCGTTGCAATCATCGTCTTCAATCAACAACGCGACGGGTTGTTTGATAACGCTGAAATCACTAACGGTTTCGATTAGTGGGTCGGCGATAAACACATATTGCCCGTATTGCATGTGCTGACGTTTAAACTCGGCAAACGAGGTTTGCAGGTAAGCCTTTTGCTGCACAAAATTGAAGGCCTGTTGTAAGGCTGGTAACGACCGGTAGCCGGCAAGCCTGAGCACTATCTTGTTGTCGCTATTGAGTAGCAAAATAGTTGGGGTACCCTGGATTTTCAAATACTCTGCCAGCGCTCGCTCGGTCATGTTGGTATCTTCGCTGAGCGCTATTTCACGATCACCCTTAATATTGATTTCAATACTGTCAAAGTGCTCCTGCATGAATGATTTCAGTGGTTCTTTCTGGAACTGCTCATTCACCGTGATATTGCAATAGGGGCATGCATTGAGGTGGAAAAACAGCAATACGTGTTTGCCGGCCTCGTTGGCTTCTTCGACATCGGAGGCAATTTCAAGAAATGAATCCTTAAACCAGTCGGGTGTTACAAAGCTGACGCCACCGGTGACTTTCCCGGGCTCTATGGCGATAACCGGGTAGCTGGCAATGCCAAGTAATATAAAGATGAGTGCGGCTAATCGATTGCTAATGTGCATGTCAAACCTCGCTGCCTGAATTAAGACATCACGCAGCTAAAAAATCAATTTACCAATGGGGATATGGAGGCATCATTTAACCTGCTTGATAAAGTTTCGGTATAGCGTTTCGGCGCATTTGAGAAATTCCGGCATGTGCATATCGGCGTCAGATTTCATCACAGCCAGTGCGTCTGGCCCGAGTGTGTTTTCGAGTGCCTCGCGGTAGGCGGGCACCTCGCCCCAATTAGCGACTGTATCGGCTTCAACCTCAACATGATATTGCATCGACCATGCGTTTGAACCGACGCGCATGGCTTGAATACGGCAGACATCGGAGCTGGCCAGAATCGTGGTACTTTCGGGCGCCTGGGCGACACACACTGAATGCCATTGCAGGCATTTCTGTTTTTGTGGCGTACCGTCAAACAGGGGATCGCTACCCGCATCCGGTGTTTGCTCGACGTCGACGATGCCGATCTCGG
>Ga0255051_10000090_pt1 | contig 32165 bp, 31 predicted proteins | sample JV7_2_9_MG_FD_181719 | JGI IMG/M metagenome (GOLD analysis project Ga0255051, IMG submission 181719) | Seawater microbial communities from Jervis Inlet, British Columbia, Canada - JV7_2_9 | ecosystem: Environmental > Aquatic > Marine > Inlet | place: Canada: British Columbia | collected 2016-10-06
TTAAAATGATCGCGAGCGCCATTGATGATAAATCACCCTACACCGGTGGTCATTGTCGACGTATACCTGTTTTGACCATGATGCTGGCCGAAGCCGCGCACAAAGAAGATAGCGGTCCCCTGGAGAAATTTTATATTACAGAAAAAGATCGCTATGAACTCGAAACAGCGGCCTGGTTGCACGATTGTGGCAAGGTAACCGTGCCGGAATACGTAATGGATAAGTCGACCAAACTGGAGACTATTTATGATCGTATCCATAACATCCAGCTAAAAGTTGAGGTATTACTGCGCGATGCTGAAATTGTCTACCTGCGCGCTAGACATGAATCGCATGGTTCGGAGGAAGCGCTTTCCAGTCTGAAAACAAACTATGAGACACAATGTAAAAAATATCGGCAAGCCCTGGCATTTATGCAAAAGGCCAATATCGGCGGTGAATCCATGACGAATGAGGATATAGCGCATTTGACTGAGCTGGCAAAATTCAGCTGGATAGATCTGGATGGTAATGTCGAGCCCTTGCTGAGCACCGATGAATTAAAAAATCTAAGCATTCAACGCGGTACTTTGAATGATGAAGAACGAGAAATTATCAATAGCCATATCGACGCTACGATAAAAATGCTCGAGTCTTTGCCATTCCCTAAAGATCTACAAAATGTACCAGAGTATGCCGGCGGGCATCATGAAAAAATGGATGGCTCAGGATATCCCAGGGGCTTGCGAAGAGACGAAATGTCGGTGCAGGCAAGAATTATGGCGGTCGCCGATATTTTTGAGGCGCTAACGGCGAAAGATAGACCCTACAAGAGTGGTAAGAAACTGTCTGAATGCCTCAAAATAATGGGTATGATGAAAAAGGACCAACACATCGATCCAGACATATTTGATATATTTATTTCAAACAAGATCTATCTTGATTATGCCGAGGAGTTCCTGGATCCCGAGCAAATAGACGAAATCGATATAAATGCTATCCCAGGCTACCTGAACTAAGGGCGCCTCTATTAATTGTCTTTTCCCGCGAGACCCAAAGCAGCTTCGCTGGGGCCAGCCTTTGCGGCGTCACCGATTTTTGCTCCTGCAAAATCGCCATACAGTACATCCCTGTACATAAGCACCGTGCCGAAGCGTCGGCCCGGCCAATCCTCAGGTATTTTATATACGCTCCGGTTTTCCGCGCGGTGCTTTCTCGCCTAAAGCGCCTACTTTTGGTGCACTTATTACCACGGATGGTATGTATGCAGGTTTTGCAGGAGCAAAAACCTGTCACGAAAAAATCCGAATTAATAGGGATGCCCTTAGGCGAATTAGAAATCAGGATACCAAATCTTCGGCCGCTGCTGAATCGATACCGTCGGTGAGGATGTAGGTTTCGATATCCTTCTCATTTAATAAAAAAGATGCTGCTGAACTTCTGCGGCCAGTATCGCAGTAAATAATATATTTTTTATTTTTATCCAGCGAACTAGCCTTCATGCGCAGGAAAATCAGCGGAATATTAATGCAACCTTTGATACTCCTGGCCTTGTGCTCGTCCGGCAATCGAACATCGATCCAGACTCCACCGGCAGCAACCAACTTTTTGCCCTCTTCATAGCTGACCCAGTTCAGTAAGGGTTCGTTCAGTAGTGAATTGAAGTCTTCTTTTTTAAGGCGCATTAAAAGACCTGCGGTTAACATGGTAACCGTGGCGTTGCGAGCGGTATCCGATATCAGGGCTTCTTCACCGAAACTGTCTCCGACGGACAGGGTCGCGAGTTTAACACCACCAGGATTAGCTGGTGTGGATCGAGTCACCAGACATCTGCCTTCCTTGATGATATAAAAATAATCACCTTCCTGATCCTGCTCAACCACTTTTTCGCCTGGCTTATAATTGACCGATTCCATGCGCATAAACATGGCCTGGATATTGGCGGGTGGAATTCGATGGAAGGCACGGGTTTGTATAATCCTGGACATCCAGTCGGTATCTTCATCTTCTTCTTCCACGGTTTCAACCATGTAGCTCCCGGTTTGGTCCCAGGTCAGCATAATGTCGAGCATATCACTGTTTATCCTGGTGATGACGACTGATCCTTTGGCACGGGCAGAGAAGGGGCGTGGAAAACTCTGGGCGATGGGTTGCAGGCCATCCGGTGTACCTGCTTTAATAAGTTTGACGACCTTTTTATCGTGCACTAGCTCAATTTCACCCTGTAAGACATATACATGAGATTTTTCGGTATCACCCTTTTTGAAAACATAATGACCCGATTCTAAAGACACAGCCGATATCTTTGATATTAGCTCCTGCACATTTTCAGGATTCAATGAATTGATCGGAGAGAGTGATTTTATCTGCTTGGGATCAATTTCTAGCGACATATCTTATCTGTGGTTTTTATTGCGGTTAGCCATCAAATGTTGCGCATTTTGGCGGTTGGTACCAGATAAATCAACCACTATGCACTCAGGGTGAGAACTGTTTCTCACCGAAATCATGGTTTGATAAATCCGTATTTATCCAGACTGCCGGGTAATGTCTATGTACAGTTTAATCTTCTGGCCCGGTTGCAGGTATTTGCCGATCCGGTTCCAGCGTTTGATATCCGATACGCGGATATTGAATCGATCGGCAATACGATACAGGGAGTCCCCTTTTCTTACCGTATACCGTAGAGCATACAAATTTTTAACGGGGCTAGTTTCGATATAACTTACGCGTTGTGCCTGAACTGCTTTTTTCGTCCAGATAACCAGCTTTTGACCGACGCTAAGCGTATCGATGGGTGCGATGCCATTCCATGTGGCGAGCGCCATGGTGCTGACGCCGTAATTGCGAGAAATACTCCACAGGCTTTGGCCGGAACGAACTATGTGGACCTGTTTATCGCCTGAACGACGTGTGTTCTGAATTTTATTTTTACGCGCACTTGCACTTAACTTGTATGAACTTAACGACTTCGTAGCGGTCGGGATGGTCAAATATTTTCCCGCCCGGATCTGGGTGCCACGAATCTTGTTGACCTTTTTGATTAACGCGGTAGTGGTTCGATACCTGCGCGATATCTGACTCAGAGTTTCCCCCGTTTTGATTTTGTGGCGCACCCAGTTGATACGTTTTTCGGCGGGGACTTCCAACAACGCCAATTTAAACTGTTCGCTTTTGTCCTTTGGTAACAGTAAGCGATGTGGACCGTTGGGTGCCGTTGCCCAACGGTTAAACGCCGGGTTCAGTTGATATAACTTGTTGATTGTAATGCCAGCAAGATCGGCGGCAAGCGCCAGGTCGATCTGCCCATTAATTTCAACTATTTCGTAGGATAGTTCATTGCTGACTGGCAATATTTCAAGTCCATATAACTTGGGATTGCCGAATATTTCCTTGAGCGCGTGTAGTTTCGGCACGTAATCCTTAGTTTCCTTGCGCAGGCGCGTGAGATTCCAGAAATCTGTCTGTCGGTTTTTCCGCCTGTTATAACGAATCGCCGATCGAACTTTACCGGGACCTGCATTGTAAGATGCCAGCGCCAAATCCCAGTCGCCGTTAAATTCTCTGGAGAGCCCGTCCAGATAGCGAATCGCAGCACGGGTCGATTCGATGATGTCACGACGGCCGTCATACCACCAATTTTGCTTCAAGCCTAAAAAACGTCCGGTAGAAGGTATAATTTGCCAAAGTCCTGAAGCCCTGCCGTGCGAATAGGCAAAAGTCTGGTAGGCACTTTCTACCACGGGTAACAGCGCCAGTTCACTAGGTAAGTTTCTTTTATCCAGTTCGTCGAGGATAAAAGGCAGTATCGGCCCGGCTCTCTGCATCACCCGTTCCAGGTAGCCTCGATGATTCAGATACCACTTTAATTGCGCAGCTACGCGCTTATTATCAACTGTAGGCCATGACATACCCAGTTGCAGCCGGTACCAGACGTTGGCTTCAATTTCCTGCGCTTCGATCGCTTGTTGTTGCAGCGCAGCAAACGCTTCACTCGATTGTGCCATTTTTAAGGTCAGACTCGGAAGTGCGTTAGGTACTTCCATATCTGCCAGCAGGTTGTTATTGCTTTGCTCGGCAACGCCGCTCACCTCGGTTTCGACAGCGATCTGGTTCGGCTCATCTATTGAGAGTTCAACATAAGGAGTAGAGGTGCTGAAATTATCCTCGGGCTGGTTTTCGATGGGTGGTGGAATCACGTTTCCAGCAAGAAATATATGACCCGGAATTTCTTCAGTTTGAGGACTTGCTTCCGGTTGTAGCGTATTACAGGCACCAAGTAGAGCCGATAGTGACAGTGAAATAATAAGACCGCTACTGCGTCTAAATTTGGTTAATCCATTTATAATCATTAGTATAGGAGCCGCGTAACCGTTAAAATGTGTGCATTGTACAGTCCAGTATAGAAGATTTAAATGCGAATTTTTCGACATTTTAGCACTGAAAAGCATTATAAAAATATCGATGAGTGGTACCAGAGGCCACACGGACAGCAGCTTTTTGGTGATTTAAAAATCCAGCTCGACCCTGTACTGGCCACCACGTTTGGTTATCATGCGCTGCTGATTGGTTGTGCTAGGCAGGCCGACCGATTGCTCGAATCCTGTCGCGTGAAACGACATTTCAGTATTGGTAATGAAAAAGTCGGTGTCGATCTGCAGGCCTATCCATCGCTTTTACCGGTTGCCAGCGACAGTGTCGATCTGGTGGTGTTGATGCATTATTTATCGAATACGACCGAGCCTCATGCGATATTGCGCGAGGCTTCTCGAGTATTGATCCCTGAGGGGAAATTGATCATTGTCGATTTCAATCCACTGTCGCTGTGGGGGGTGCGTCACTTCTTCCAGTCCTGGCTAGAACAAGTACCATGGAGTGGACATTATTATACTGCCAGACGTTTGACGGACTGGATGCAATTACTCGGATTCGATCTGCAAAAACATTATAGGGTCGGTTATATGCCACCGATTCATCGCGGTTCAGTAACCCGGCGACTATCATGGCTCGAAAAAGGCCTGAAAAATTGGTTCAGGTTTTCCGGTGCATTAAACGTGCTGGTGTTTGACAAGAATATTTCGCCGATGACACCGGTGCGTCATCGTTGGGTGGCACGGAAATTATTGGCGGGCAAGATAGCCCGTCCAAGCGTGGGTCGTGGCATGAAATATGACAAATAGAGTAGTCATGTATACCGATGGGGCCTGTCGAGGCAACCCTGGTCCGGGCGGTTGGGGTGTAATTCTGAGTTATCAGGATAAACAAAAAACCTTAAACGGGTTTGAACCGGAGACAACAAATAATCGCATGGAATTAACAGCTGCAATCGAAGGTTTGCGGGCACTAAAACGTGCCTGCGATGTTGATCTTTATACCGACTCCAAGTACGTCATGCAGGGTATCAATGACTGGATGGCAAGCTGGAAGTCGAATGGTTGGAAAACCGCAGCCAAAAAACCGGTGAAAAATACCGATCTCTGGCAACTACTTGATGTGCAGGCGAAAAAACACCAAATTAAATGGCGCTGGGTAAAAGGGCATACTGGCATTGAGGGTAACGAAATGGCCGACCAACTGGCGAACCTGGCGATAGACCGTGCAATGAAAAAATCATGAGGCAAATCGTACTCGATACCGAAACCACCGGTCTGGAAACCAGCCAGGATCATCGCATCATCGAGATCGGTTGCGTTGAATTAATTGATCGCCGCATTACTGACAATTATTGGCATCATTATATTAATCCAGGTCGGGAAATCGACGCAGGCGCTTTCGAAGTTCATGGGATAAGTAATGAGTCCTTGCAGGACAAGCCTCGTTTTGGCGACATAGCCGAGGACTTTATAGATTATATCAATGGTGCGGAGCTGGTGATTCATAATGCCCCGTTCGATGTGGGTTTTCTCGATCACGAGTTGAGCAAGCTCGACGAAGATTCCCGTAACATCAATAAATATTGCAGTGTGCTCGATACACTGGTGATGGCACGGCAAAAACACCCGGGGCAAAAAAATAATCTGGATGCGTTGTGCAAGCGCTATGAAATAGACAACAGCCAACGTAATCTGCACGGCGCATTGCTGGATGCGCGAATTCTGGCAGATGTCTATCTGGTGATGACAGGCGGTCAAACAGCGCTGAGTCTTGATGATTCGGAGATTAGTGCCGATGCCGCCGATCAAACATCGCCGCGCCGGACCATCAAACGCAGTGGGCCTTTACCCATCTGGAACGGAGGCGAGGAATCCGAAAAGGCACATCTTGAGTATCTGGAGTTTTTACAGCAACAGTGCGGGGAGGCGGTCTGGAAGTAGGGCGTTCACCATCATCTGAATTTAGCCCTCAGGAATGCTTCATAATCCTGGCCTTATCTCGCTGCCAGTCCCGATCCTTTTCAGTGGCTCTTTTATCGTGATGTTTTTTGCCCTTGCCTAAACCAATTTTGATTTTTGCTCGACCACGGCTCCAGTAAGCCGACATCGCAACCAGGGTATAACCACGCCGATCCACCAGGCCCATCAAACGGTCGATTTGGGTTTGATGGGCGAGTAACTTGCGGGTGCGTCTGGGGTCTGGGTTGATATGCGTAGAGGCCGTATTTAACGGGCTGATATGCGCACCGATGAGCCAGAGTTCACCGTTTTTGGCCATCACATAACTTTCCTTGAGTTGCAGATTTTTATTGCGCAGGCTTTTGACTTCCCAGCCTTCGAGCACAATTCCAACTTCAAGATCGTCCTCGATAGCATAGTCGTGACGAGCTATACGATTTAACGCAATCGTATTATCACTGGATGATTTTTTCTTTTTGGCCATATGCGAGAAAATGAGCTGCCTGCAAGGGGACGACTATTCTCGTTTCAAATTCCGATGAAGACAAGCAAAACATTTGCAACAACTTCTTACCAGGCCGCCTTTCAATTTGGCGCTAGTCGCTATATTATTTCGCCCTTGCAATGGTGACCTGCTTCGGTCCCTTCGCGACGATCATCTGTAAATCCCGCCAGGCCCGGAAGGGAGCAACGGTAGCAGGGACATCGAGTGCGAAGGTGTGCTGATTCAGGTCGCCTCCATTTTTTAATCAGTGCCGAATGATCGAAATTAAAACCATAGATTATTTATCTGCCAGCGATAAATTCCTCTTTTCATGAGTGGGTTAGATTCATGAGTTACCAGGTTTTGGCGCGAAAATGGCGCCCCGCCAATTTTGAAGAAATGATAGGGCAGGAGCATGTACTGCAGGCGCTGATCAATGCACTCGACAGTGAACGTCTGCATCATGCTTATCTGTTTACCGGTACCCGTGGTGTTGGTAAAACCACCATAGCTCGGATATTCGCCAAGTCATTGAATTGTGATACTGGAATCAGTTCGAAACCCTGTGGCAGCTGTTCTTGCTGCCTTGAAATCGACGAAGGGCGAAGCGTTGATTTAATCGAGATCGATGCGGCCTCACGTACCGGTGTCGATGACATGCGCGAGTTGCTCGATAATGTCCAGTACGCACCGACACGAGGCAGGTTCAAAATATATCTGATCGACGAAGTACATATGCTGTCAAAGCACAGCTTCAATGCGCTGCTTAAAACCCTCGAGGAGCCACCGCCACATATCAAGTTTCTACTCGCGACTACCGACCCGCAAAAATTGCCGGTGACTGTCTTGTCCAGGTGCCTGCAATTCAATTTGAAGCGGATGTCGAAGCAGCAGATTCAATCACACCTGCAATACCTGCTTGCAGAAGAGAAGGTCGAAAATGAACCAGGCGCGTTGGCATTACTGGCAAGTGCTGCAGACGGAAGCATGCGCGATGCCTTAAGCTTGCTTGACCAGGCCATCGCTTATGGCGGCGGCTCGGTAACACAGCCTACCGTCGAGGCAATGCTTGGCTCGATCTCGCGTGAGTATCTGTTTAAATTATTCGACGCGTTGCTGCAGCAAGACGCGGTAGCCATGATGCGTGAAGCAAGAAATATTATTTCGCATAATCCGGACTATCAGCGTATCTGCGCCGAAATGATTTCCCTGCTGCAACAGATGGCACTACAGCAAAGTGGTGTCGAAATTGAGCTGGAGGATGACATGCTGGGCGAGCAAATTGTCAATTTAAGCGCACGCCTGTCAACCGAGGAGACTCAACTCTATTATCAGATAATGCTGCAGGGACGGCATGACCTGACCATCAGTCCGGACGAAGCAGCCGGGTTCGAAATGTTGATGCTTAGGCTGCTGGCGTTTTCGCCTGATAACCAGCCAGAAAAGCAGATACCAGCGGAAAAAAAAAGCCTGTAATTCCGGGTAAATCAATATCTGAGACCACAGGTTCGGAAATAGAAATATCTAAATTCAATGCACCGGATGATAGTGGCGCGCAACATCAGCACATTTCAAATTCGACTATTATCAGCGCCGATGTTGAATCGGATATCGATGAATTACCTCCACTAGAAGAAGAGAAATCCGCGACGGGCATACAAGCAGTCGATGAAAAGCTGCGCCCCGAACCCGAGCCTGAAAATGACGAATCGATTCACTGGTCGAGTTTTGCCTGCGAACTCGGACTGCAGGGATTGGCGCAGGAGATCGCGTTGAACAGTACACTCGAATCTTTACAGCAGGATTATCTTTGCCTGAATTTAACTAGCGAGTTACTCGACCTGGTAGACCCGACCATTGAGGAGGAAATTAGACAGGCGATTGAAATCAAACTTGGGGTATCATTAAAGCTGGAATTACTTGCGCAGGATGAACTCGAGGTAGAAACACCGCAGCAGTTCAAACAGCGTGAATTGCGTGAACAAAAATTGGCGACAATTGAGGCAATACGACAGGAAGCCATTGTTAAAAAATTAAACGACGCGTTCGGCGCAGAATTAATCGAATCCAGCGTCAAAAAAATCAAGGCCAGGGAGTCTGTCCTCGAACGGGAATCGTAGCGATATGTACAGGATGTACACTAGTAGAACACCAACAGTAGGTGCCTTTAGGCGCCAAAAGTAGGTGCCTCCAGGCAATGCAGGATGCAATTGTCGAGGGCAAGTTGTATTGAACGGAGTTAAATTACCATAGAATCACAATTACCAGAGGAAAGATTATGAAAGGCGGGCTCGGCGAGATGATGAAAAAGGCGCAGGAAATGCAGCAAAATATGCAGAATGCGCAAAAAGAACTGGCAAACAAGGAAGTCACCGGTGAATCGGGTGGTGGCCTGGTCCAGGTCATAATGCGCGGAACTCACGAAGTGAATCGTATCAAGATTGACCCTACGCTGGTCGGCGAAGACAAAGATATGCTGGAGGATCTGGTGGCCGCGGCAATCAACGATGCGGTGCATAAAGTAGAGAAATCCAATGCGGAAGTGATGCAGGAAATGACCTCTGGCCTAAACCTGCCGCCCGGTTTTAAGTTGCCTTTTTAACCGGGTAGCGGATATGTCGTCATCACCCTCGTTGGCAGAATTGGTCAATGCCCTGAAATGTCTGCCCGGAGTCGGGCAGAAATCTGCCCAGCGTATGGCTTTGCATTTAATTGAACGCGATCAGACCGGGGCTAAAAGAATTGCTAATGCTATGTTAACTGCTCTGGAAAAAGTGCAGCATTGTAAACAATGCAGGAATTTTTCTGACACCGATCTATGTGATATATGTGGTAGTCAGAAACGCGATGCCGCTACCCTGTGTATTGTTGAAACCCCCGCCGACGTTCTCGCCATCGAGGCTTCTGGAGCCTACCGGGGTCTATACTATGTATTACTTGGTCGCCTGTCTCCGCTCGATGGTATAGGACCGGATCAGCTGGGTCTCGATATTCTCGAAGACCATTTAAATCAGGGTGTAATAAAGGAAATTATTCTTGCCACCAGCGCTACCGTAGAGGGTGATATTACCGCGCAATTTGTTGCTGATATCTCACGTAAATTTACCATTAAAACCAGCCGGCTGGCACGCGGGATTCCGCTTGGTGGCGAGCTCGAGTACGTTGATAGCGGTACCCTGTCACGTGCCCTGTCAGGCCGCCAACAATACGATTGAATGAGCAGGAGAAAGTAGATATGTCAGAAACTATATTTTCGAAAATCATCAGGCACGAAATACCAGCCGATGTTGTGTACGAGGATGACGAAATTATGGCTTTTCGGGATATTAATCCCCAGGCCCCGGTGCACGTTTTAATTATACCGAAGTTGGAAATTGCAACGGTCAACGATGTTCAACTTGAGCATGCAGAATTAATTGGAAAAATGGTTTTGACAGCGCAAAAGATAGCCATTCAGGAGGGTATCGCCGAGGATGGATACCGTCTGGTAATCAATTGCAATCAACATGGTTGTCAGGTGATATTTCATATGCACATGCACCTGATTGGCGGCAAACAACTTCGAGGACTGGCGGGTTAAACCTGCTCGATCATCCTCAGGTAATGCTGGTAACGGGTATCGGCTATTTCACCGCTTTCCAGCGCCTGGATAACGGCGCATTTTGGTTCCTTTATGTGCTGGCAATTGGCAAAACGACAGTTCCTACCTAAACGGGATATTTCGCGAAACCCGGCGCTGATCGGGGTGTTTTGATCAAGTACCGGATTAAATCCACGCACGCCCGGGGTATCGATTAAATTCCCCTCCTTCCCAAGATGGTATAGCCGACTGGTTCGCGTAGTGTGTTTACCTTCTTCGTTAGCATCAGAAATATTACCGATCTTAATATCAGCCAGCGGCAGCAAAGCCAGGGTAATCGATGATTTGCCTACCCCGGAAACGCCGCTCAATATGGTCGTGTGATGATCAATTAACGAGATCAGTTGATCCATGCCGTATCCGGATTTAACGCTGGTAAACAAAACAGTGTATCCCAATGGCTGATAGATCGACTCGAGTCGAAACGGGTCTTTTGTATTTGCCGGAAGCAAGTCTATCTTGTTGAGTATGATGACTGGGTTGATGCCCTGCTGCTCGGCTGAGATTATAAACTGATCGAGCAAATACAGATTGGGTTCGGGTTTTACCGACAGGCAAATCAAGATTTGAGTCAGATTTGCAGCAACTGATTTCAGCGCACCAAATCCATCGACGCGTTGTAAAAAATTCTTGCGCGGCAATATCGCCATTACGCGGAACTCAGCGTGATCCATTATCTTGCAAACAACCCTGTCGCCACAAACTATGGTGCCGAGATTTGATTTGACGCTGCACTCGATTAATCGCGCGTCATCGCCTTCAACAACGATTTTACCGCCGTGGTGAGAGATGACGAGACCTTCTATGTGATCATCGTCACTGGCAGAAACCGCATCCTGCGCCCCCTGGATGCGTTTTTTCTGGTGCTGACTAAGCTTGCGCCTGGCCATGGGGGAGGGTGTGTTTCAAATTTATCGTAGCAATGCGTCGATTCGGGCGGCGCAGATAAAGTCGTTGATTGAAAGGCCGCCCACCGAATGCGTGGTATAGCTGACGCTACATTTTTTATAGCTAATCATCATGTCCGGATGATGATCCTGAGTGTGCGCTATCCACGCCACCGAATTGGCAAAGGTAAATGTTTGATAGTAATTTTGGAATTCTAATCTGCGAGAAATAGTCGCTGCAGAAAGATCCATATTCCAGTCCTTGTCGATAGTAGAGATTAAATCCTCGCATTCGTTATTGTTTAATTTCGGTGCAAACTCGGGGTCGTTGTTACACTGCCTGTTAATTAATTCACTCATTTACTTGCCTGCGTCGAGAATTAATCCGGTGATCTATCTCGCCTCGCCGGCGACTGATTTTAAATGGTTAATACGAATCGAGGCGGGCGGATGCGAATCGTAAAACATCGAATGCACCGGATCGGGAGTGAGTGTGCTGGCATTGTCGCGATACATGTTGACCAGGGCCGATATCAGCGCGCGATAATCGCTGTTGGATTTGGCAAATTCGTCGGCTTCGAACTCGTGCTTGCGCGACAGGGCAGAAAATAATGGGCTGATGAAATAGGTAAATACCGGCATCACCAGAACGAACAGGAGCAGTGCGGCGTGGGTTGATACATTTTCGACTCCTAGTGCGGCATAAAACCAGGGCGATTGCATTAACCAGGCCAGTAACGCAAATCCAAGCAGTGTAATTAACAATGATAGAGCTAGCGATTTTTTGATGTGGTTACGTTTGAAATGCCCCAGCTCATGTGCGAGTACTGCCTCGACTTCATCTTCGGACAGAGTCTCGAGCAGGGTATCGTAAAATACAATACGCTTGTTTTTACCAAATCCGGTGAAATAGGCATTGCCGTGTGCCGATCTTTTTGACCCGTCGATGACAAATACACCCTGACTATGAAATCCACAACGCTGCAACAGTTCGTCGATCCTGGCTTTTAACGAAGCATTGTCGAGCGCGCTGAATTTGTTAAATAAAGGCGCGATAAAAGCCGGCCAGGCCCAGATCATTAATAGTGAGAAGCTCGTCCATACCAGCCATGCGTAAAGCCACCAATACTGCCCGGCCTGGTTCATTAACCATAAAATTGTCGCAATTAATGGTAAACCGAGGATCAGCATCAAAAGGGCAGCCTTAAGTAAATCCAGCACCCAGGTTTGCCACGTGGTTTGGTTAAAACCGAATTTCTGTTCAACAACGAAGGTGTTATAGAGCGAAAAAGGCAGATCCAGGGCAGAAGCTAATATGAGTAGTGAAGCGATTACGGCGATGCCATTCAGCAAGGGTGATAGCGCATAATTTGCCCACGCGATATCAAGCGTGCTGAGTCCTCCGCCAAGAGTCCAGATCAATAACCATGTTGTCTCCCAGGCCAGTGATACGCGGCCTACACGTAGTTTGGTGCAGGAATATTCGGCTGCTTTTTGATGATCTTCGAGTTTGATTTTGTCGGAAAATGCCTCGGGCACCTGGTTTTTATGTGCCTGGATGTGACTGATCTGGCGCTGGGATAACCATAAGCGCACTGTCACCGATGCGACCAGGAAGAGTAAAAATAGCAATGTAAAACTGTGCATGAAACGACCAATCGAATTAAAACTTGCTATAGTTTAACTTAAATCCTGTAGTTTATTATAGATTAAAGGACCTCCAGTAATGCTAATTCCTCATTGTGATAATTAAACAACTGGCAACATAATTTTTCTAAAACCTGACCTTAACGGAGTGCCTGAATGGGCGTTGATAACAAAAATTTAATATGGATTGATCTGGAGATGACTGGTCTCGAACCACAACAGGATCAAATTATCGAAATAGCAACCGTGGTAACCGATAACAAACTTGAGATATTGGCGCATGGCCCCGTGATTGCGATTCATCAGCCTTTATCGATAATGGAAACGATGGACGACTGGAATACCCGGCACCATGGTGATTCGGGGCTGAGCGAAAGAGTTGCTACTAGCACTCATAGTTTGCGCGCCGCTGAAATCGAGACATTAAGCTTCCTGCGACAGTATGTAAAAGCGGGTAAATCACCGATGTGTGGTAACAGTATATGCCAGGATCGCCGATTTATGGCGCGCTTGATGCCTGAACTGGAAGCGTTTTTTCATTATCGGAATCTGGATGTGAGCACACTTAAAGAGCTGGCGAGTCGTTGGAAACCTGAAGTCATGGAGGGATTTGTCAAAAAGGCAGCGCACCTGGCGCTCGACGATGTCCTGGAATCTATCGGTGAGCTAAAACACTATCGGAAGCATTTCCTCAAACTTTAGGTTTGCAGCCTGGTGCAATTCGCTAATCCCGTTCCTGGTACCCTTGTTGGTGGGTTTCCAGAATCAGTTTCAATAATGGCCAGAAGGGTACAGCCAGGTGATCGGTATTTTGCAAGGCATTGAGAAAATCGAGCCAGTCGCCCTGTCCCATCAGGTATTCATTACTTTTGACCGCTGCCAGCAGTTTGCCAAGGCCGATTGAAATCGGTTCGACTATCATTGCCGCATTTCCCATAAACTCTTCGTCATACTCTATAGCGGCACGCAGATCTTCGACTTCGTCAAGGGTCTGGTTAATCAGGTCGATAAACTCTTGTTTGTCACGAGCCCTGGTTCTAGCCACCATAATTCAATCCCGTTTTAAAGTCGGCCAATTATGACATTGAAGAAATTATCAATAAAGGGCGCAGAATTTAAAAATTTTTCTTTTTAAGAAACAGGCTCGTATGGGAGCTTCGAATTTTGCAATCAACTGCGGTTGGGAAATTTAGTTTCAAGCATCCAATATCATGCAGAGTCCTGGATCCTTTTTTTGCTGCCGAGTGAAGTAAAAATGTTCCCGGTGACGAACAAAGCGGTGGCGAGCCAAAACAAATTATGTATCGATGCTGTTTCAGAATGAATTATCGGTAAGCTGAGGGCTTATTGCACGCCAATGTAATGGAGGAGCTAAATAAGAAAATTTGTTAAAATCATTCTCAGTGGAATAAATCTAAAATTGATCTAAACTTGTTGTTATTACAGTGATTTATTACCATATTCTCATAATATAGATTGATTTAATGCGGAAATTGTCCCATTATTACAAACCCGTTGGCGAGACATTCAAAATACTCGCCAAAATTCTTATATTTATTCATAATTTTTAGGAAAAAATCTTGATAAAACAGCGCACTTTGAAAAATGTGATTCGCGCGATGGGTGTTGGATTGCATACAGGGAAAAAAGTTTATCTAACATTGCGCTCCGCACCGGTAGATTCCGGTATCAGATTCAGGCGAGTTGATCTCGATGAACCGGTAGAAATATTGGCCCGCCCTGAAAAAGTCGGAGACACAAATCTTTCAACCACATTAGTCGAAGGCGACGTGCGCATTTCCACCGTCGAACACCTGTTGTCAGCCATTGCAGGACTGGGCATCGATAATGCTTTTATTGATCTAAGCGCGGACGAAGTGCCGATCATGGACGGTAGTGCCGGACCATTTGTTTTCCTGATCCAGTCCGCAGGTATAGTCGAGCAGAACGCCGCGAAGAAATTTATCCGAATCAAGAAAAAGGTACGCGTCGAAGAAGGCGATAAATGGGTAGAATTTACACCTTTCAACGGTTTTAAGGTAAGCTTCCAGATTGACTTCGACCATCCATTGTTCACCCATAAGAAGCAGACTTGCGATATCAACTTCTCGACCACCTCATTCGTCAAAGAGGTAAGTCGTGCACGAACTTTCGGTTTTCAGAAAGACATAGAATATTTGCGTTCCAATAATCTGGCCCTGGGTGGCAGTCAGGATAATGCGATAGTGCTGGATGACTACCGTGTGTTGAATGAAGATGGGCTGCGCTACGATAATGAATTTGTAAAACACAAAATTCTCGATTCTATCGGCGACCTGTACCTGCTTGGGCACAGCTTAATCGGAGCTTTCTCAGGTTACAAATCAGGTCATGCGCTGAATAATCGGCTGTTACGCACATTGATGGATGACAAAGAAGCCTGGGAAGAAATAACATTTGAGGATGCATCCACTGCTCCGATCTCATACGCACAGCCAGTGGAAGCTTTATAGGGCCTATAGCGTGAATATTCTTTTCCTATCATCCAAAAAAGGCCAATTATGCAGTCTGAATATGTCCAAACCACTGCATTTTCTATTACTGTTGGTGATGATAGGCGGGTTCGGCGCTGGCGCTACCTACGTCGGTTATACGTTTAACCCACCCAACGACAATTTGGCGTTAATCGAAGATTGGCAACAGGAAATTCAACAGCAGCAGGTGCGCCTGAAGAATATCAGGCAAGAAGCAGACGCTGATATCGACGCACTGTCGTCGCGTCTGGGGCTATTGCAAGCACATGTTATGCGTCTTGATGCCCTGGGTCAGAAATTGATTAAAATGGCCGATATTGATAAGAGCGAATTTGATTTCGCTAGCACACCGGCCCTGGGTGGGCCTGAAACCGGGTCGCAGAGGGCATTACAATCGCCCGAGTTAGCACTGGCGATTGAGCAATTAAGCCTTGATCTCGAAAGTCGTGAAGATCAACTCAGCGTCCTCGAAGATATTGTATTGCTCGAGAATTTGCAAAAAGAAGTGCAACCCCAGGGGCGCCCGCTCCTTAAAGGATGGCTATCTTCGTATTATGGAATGCGCACCCATCCGATTAGTGGTCGTAAGGAATTGCATAAGGGAATCGACTTTGCCGGCAAAATGGGCGGCGGGGTAATTGCGGTCGCCAAGGGTGTGGTTACATTTTCGGGCAGGCGCTATGGCTTTGGTAATGTAATCGATATTGCACACGGCAATGGTTACACCACGCGCTATGCACATAATTCAAAGCTGCTGGTATCGGTTGGTGACACTATCGAAAAAGGGTTTCAAATAGCGGAAATTGGATCTACCGGCCGTTCGACTGGCCCGCATGTGCATTTTGAGGTGCTGAAAAATGGTCGTCAGGTCGATCCGGTGAAATTTATACGCGCTGCAAATTGATCGTCAGCCTTGATGTTCCCATAGGGCTTGCTATTTCTAAAATAGCCTCCACCTAATTTAAATTCTACAACATAGCCGTACGCCCGATGCTGTCAAAAATAACTAGAAAAATATTCGGTAGCCGCAATGACCGAATTATCAAAAACCAGGGTCCGCTTGTTAACCAAATTAATCAGCTCGAAGAAGGCATGCAGGCCATGGATGACGAGCAGCTCCAGCATAAAACCAGCGATTTAAAACAACGTTTTGAAGCCGGCGAGACGCTCGAACAACTGCTTGTCGAGGCCTTCGCAGTTTGCCGCGAAGCATCGGTGCGTGTACTGGGTATGCGGCATTATGACGTACAGCTTATCGGTGCGATGATTCTGAATAATAATCAGATTACCGAAATGCGCACCGGTGAAGGTAAAACCCTGGTGGCAACCCTGGCTGCTTATTTGAATGCATTGAGCGGTCAAGGAGTCCATATAGTTACCGTAAATGATTACCTGGCAGAGCGCGACGCCGCCTGGATGGGGCAGCTGTATAATTTTCTCGGGCTTAGTGTTGGCGTCGTATTAAGTACCATGGATTACGACAGTAAACGCGAAGCCTACAAGGCCGATATTACCTACGGCACCAATAATCAGTTTGGCTTCGATTATATGCACGACAATTTGGGTTTCACGCTGGAAGAGCGCGTACAGCGTGGACTTAATTTTGCTATCGTCGACGAGGTCGATTCCATTCTGATCGACGAAGCCCGTACGCCATTGATTATTTCCGGGCAGGCAAGCGATAGCTCCGATCTCTATACCCGAATCAATCATATTATCCCTAAACTGACCCGGGTCGAAACCGAGGATGGGCCAGGTGACTACACCGTCGATGAAAAGTCCAAGCAGGCGTTTCTAACTGAACAAGGGCACGATACAGCCGAAAACTTGATGACAGAAGCTGGTCTGCTGAATGATGGTGAGAGTTTGTATGATGCCGCTAATATAGCACTGGTGCACCATCTTAACGCCGGTTTGAGAGCGCACGCGATTTTTAGCCGTGACGTCGATTATATAGTCCAGGATGGGCAAATTGTAATAGTCGACGAATTTACCGGTCGCACGATGGCTGGCAGGCGTTGGTCAGAAGGACTGCATCAGGCTATCGAAGCCAAGGAGAAGGTGAGTATTCAACACGAAAATCAAACCATTGCTTCGATTACGTTTCAGAATTATTTCCGCCTTTATAACAAGCTTTCGGGTATGACCGGTACTGCCGATACCGAGGCATTTGAATTCCAGCAGATTTATGGTCTCGAAGTAGTTGTTGTTCCTACCAATATGCCGATGATTCGAGAAGACATGGGCGATTTAATCTATCTCACGGTGCAAGAAAAATACAATGCAATTATTGAAGACATCCAGGATTGTGTAAAACGTGGCCAACCGGTACTCGTTGGCACCACCTCGGTTGAAGCTTCTGAGTTATTGGCCGGGTTACTCGACAAAGACAAGATTAAACATCAAATATTGAATGCCAAGCAACACGAACGCGAGGCCAGGATAATCGCCGATGCGGGCATGCCAGGCACAATAACCATCGCTACTAATATGGCGGGTCGGGGAACTGATATCGTCCTTGGTGGTAATCTCGAAGTCGATTTAAAAGAAATTCCAGAGGACGAGATTGCTAAACGAGAACAATTAAAAACCGAGTGGCAGAAACTCCATGGGCAGGTAATTTCGGCTGGTGGGTTGCACATTATTGGTACCGAAAGGCACGAGTCGCGCCGCATCGATAATCAGCTGCGGGGTCGTTCGGGTCGGCAGGGTGATCCAGGATCGACGCGTTTTTATCTGTCGATGGAAGACAGTTTGATGCGAATATTTGCCTCGGAAAAAGTAGCAGGGCTGATGCAAAAATTGGGTATGGAAGAGGGCGAGGCAATCGAACACCCATGGGTTAGCAAAGCGATCGAAAACGCCCAGCGTAAGGTCGAGGCGCACAACTTTGATATTCGTAAACAGCTCCTGCAATACGATGATGTCGCCAATGACCAGCGTAAAGTCATTTATGCGCAACGTGATGACTTATTGCGAGCGCAAAATATCTCTGAAGCAATCAAAAATATGCGGCTAGACGTGGTAGATGCTGTATTCAGAAGTTGTATTCCGATTAATTCAATTGAAGAACAATGGCAGGTTTCCGAGCTCGAACAGTCGCTGTCTAATGAATTTGGAATCGTATTACCATTGCAGAAATGGCTAGATGACGATGACCAGGTAGATGATGTCGCGATGTTAGACAGAATTGTTAAGCATTTCGAACAGGAATATCAAAACAAAGTCGATTTTCTCGGTGACGAAATAATCAGCGGTTACGAAAAGGACTTAATGTTAATGATATTGGATCGACACTGGAAAGAACATCTGGCGGCGATGGATTACCTGCGACAGGGGATCGGTTTGCGTGGCTATGCACAGAAAAACCCGGTGCAGGAGTATAAGCGGGAATCATTTGAAATGTTTACCGATATGCTGGAAGGTATAAAATACGAAGCAATTCAAAGCCTTACCCGTGTCCAGATTAGAAGTGAAGCGCAAGTCGAAGCGCTCGAACGCAGCCAGACCGAAGACGATAATATTAAGATGGAGCACGCTTCTGCAAATAATCTATTAAGTGCTGATGAAGACCGGGCGTCAGAACATCAGCCCTATGTTAGAAAGGAAAAAAAGCTGGGCCGGAACCAACCCTGTTGGTGCGGTTCCGGAAAAAAATTCAAGCAGTGTCACGGCAAGTTGCAGTAACACTCCTATGCCAGTCGGATTAACAAAACCCGGGTTGCTACAGGATATCGACGGTATTCGATTAGCTGCCATGCATTGCGGTATAAAGTCCGACGAAAACAGCAAAGACCTGGTATTAATTGAAATTACTGAAACAGCAAAACTAGCTGCAGTATTTACTACCAACAGATTTTGTGCAGCACCCGTCGTCATCGCCAAGGAACACCTGAGTCGAGATAAACAGGCAAGATACCTGTTGATAAATTCGGGGAATGCGAATGCTGGTACCGGTGATACGGGTTATGCGGCTGCAGTCGAGTGTTGTCGAGCAATTGCCCAACATGGTGGCACTAAGACCGAATCGGTATTGCCATTTTCAACCGGGGTTATCGCCGCGAGTTTGCCTGTCAGTAAAATCACCCACGCTATTCCCAGCCTGTTCGAGCAGTTGCAACAGCAAGCATGGCTAGACGCTGCCGAAGGTATTATGACCACCGACAGCTTGCCCAAGGCGATCAGCGAGCAGATAACATTGGGCGACGGAAAAACCGTTTCGATTACCGGCATGACCAAGGGCTCGGGCATGATCAAGCCCGATATGGCGACCATGCTGGCATTTGTCGCTACCGATGCCGAAATAGAGCAGTCAGTGTTAGATGGCTATTTACGACAGGTGATCGATTGTTCGTTTAACGCAATTACGGTGGATGGTGATACCTCGACCAATGATTCTTGCGTGTTAATTGCGACGGGCAAATCGTGCGAAAAAATTGAAGCACATAATAGTCTGTTCTTGGAGGCTTTGATTCGGGTGTTTCAGCATTTGTCACAGTCGATTATTCGCGATGCAGAAGGTGCTACAAAGTTCGTCGAAATCGAGGTCCGGCAGGCCCAATCTAAATCTGATGCTCGCGAGGTGGCCTTTACAGTTGCACATTCACCCCTGGTTAAAACTGCACTGTTTGCCTCCGACCCTAACTGGGGGCGAATTTTAGCTGCAGTTGGCCGCGCAAAAATAGAGACACTGGATATCAGCAAGGTTGACCTGTTTCTGGGTGACACATGTTTACTACGAAACGGACTGCCCGACAGTAATTATCGGGAGGAACTCGGACAGGTGGAAATGGATGGGGAAAACATTAAAATTTTGGTTAATCTCGGGCAGGGTGAGTCCGTGGCTACTGTCTGGACATCGGATCTTTCTTACGACTATGTGAAAATCAACGCCGAGTATCGTAGTTGATAGAATCAGGTGGTTATATCCATGTGGTTGCAGCCGTGATCTGGCAACCCGGTAGCAGTGACAGGTTTTTAATTTCGAAGAGACAAAAGGGCAAACATTTACAGGATTATTGGGAGCTACCCGGGGGTAAAATTGAGCCTGGCGAATCGCGGCGGCAAGCGCTCGATCGTGAACTCAGGGAGGAGATCGATATAGTTCCCGTTAAAGCCAGGGCGTTTCAGCAAGTCCGTCACCAATACAAGGATCGGAACATTCTACTTGATGTATGGGAAGTTACTTCATTTAAAGGTAATGTGGTTGCTCGTGAAGGCCAGGAAGTTAAGTGGGTAGCAGTTGATCAATTGACAAAGTATCGGTTTCCGGCTGCTGATCTACCCATACTAGGGTCTATAGCGAACAACGCGAAAGTAAAAACGGCACATCTTCCTTGACCTGGGTCGGAATATTATCGATCGGTATGGGGCTTAGGAAGCGTACAGAATATCGATGCTTACCTGCGCTTATTTCCGGATAATAGACGCGGTTAGCAGGAATGCTGATTCGAAGTAACTGATTCGATTGCTGTGGATCAAGCGCCTGCTGATAGAATCCTTTATCTGCGGTGACCTGTTTGGGTGTTGCGCTGTCTCTGATAACGTTCAATATTAATTCGATCACCGATTCGAGTTCAACGTAAGGTGCGACCCATCGACGCAAGTCATTTACCTGGTTCTCATGGCTTTGGTTTAACCAGAACCGTAGGGCAGGTAAATCGAAATCGCAGTTCGCCCCAGGTATTGCCGAGCGCTGTTTAATTGCAAGCAAAAAATCATTGCGTTTTAAATGTTCACCCAACTTACCACCCAGTCCATGAATACGATCGATCGCATGCTTTTGTTTGCTTAAAGTTAGATCGAGTTTCGATTTGTCTACCCCCGCGTGTGAAGACAGGGATTTCAGGGCACTATGATGACGTTCCAGTTCTTTCATCAGTTCCTGTTTGAAATCACCCCGTTCCAGTAGAGAGGTGATCTCGAGTATGCCAAGCAACGCACTATACGCGCTCCAGTCGCCCTTTAGAGTCGTGAAGTAGGTAAATCGTTTCATTAGAGTTTCGATACGCAGGCACATGCGTATGCGTTCGTTTAATGGTTGTTCGTATATTTGATTTTTGACCGGCATTTTGCTCTTCTTATGGCAAGGTTTGAGGATTATAACTGAAAAAAATTGGAAAAAAACTCGGCAGTCAGACTCCTCGGGATCGGTATTTAAAAGCGAACTAGCTTAATCGGCAAGCAGCAGGTATTTTTGGTGCATTTTAGCTACTTGCAGGTTCAGATCCGTATCCTGCTCGTTGTCGTTTTGAATGACATCATCGGCCTGATTCAGACGATCTTCGTTACTCCATTGCTGGGCAAGCATTTGTTGGGCCAAATCCAAATCGATGCTGTCTCGGGCAACTAAACGTTTGATCTGGTTATCGGAACAACAATCTATCACCAGAATGCGATTTACCAGGGTTTGAAAATCAGTTTCAAACAATAGCGGGATTACCACTATGACGTAGGCGGACTTTTTGTGCTGTTCAATTTGCTGCATTGTTTGCTGATATATAATAGGGTGTAGAGTCGCTTCAAGCCATTGCCTGTTTGCTTCATCGTCGAAAACTATACGTCTTAGCCTGGGGCGATCGATTTGTTGGTCCTTGTGTAGAATTTCATCGCCGAAATGCTCAACAACTTTTTTGTAGCCGGGTGCGTCCCGTTCGAGTAAGTGACGACTAATCAAATCGGTATCGATGATCGGCACGCCCAGATTCGAAAATAGATTGCTGACGGTGGTCTTTCCTGATGCGATGCCACCAGTGAGTCCAATAACGAGCACTACCTTACAACAGCCCGAAGTAAAACTGTAAAAGCTGTGGCCCCCACAGTAGGCTGAGCCAACCTGCCGCAGCCAGGTAAGGTCCGAACGGAATCTGCGTGCTGCGCTCGGTTTTTTTTAGCAAAATCATCGTAATGCCGACTACTGCACCAACCAGTGATGAAGTTAGGACGATAATAAATAGCATTTTCCAGCCGGTCCAGGCTCCCAGCATGGCGAGTAATTTAAAATCGCCATGCCCCATACCTTCTTTTCCGGTAATCAGTTTGAAGACGATAAAAATGCTCCACAAGCTCAGATAACCGCAGATTGCGCCGATAACGCTAGTCTCAAGATCAATGAATACATTAAACAAAGCCAACAAAATACCAAGCCACAACAGAGGTAAGGTGATCGAATCGGGTAACAATTTATGCCCTATATCGATGCCACCTGCAGCTATTAAGCACCAGCTAAATACCAGTGCCGCAATGGCTTGAAGACTGACCCCGAAGTGCCAACCAACCGCCAGTGAAACCAGGGCGGTAAAAAGCTCCACCACTGGATACTGCATAGAAATTGGTGTTTTACACTTGGCACACTTTCCGCGTAGCACGAGATAACTCAGGATAGGAATATTTTCCAACGCACTAATGGCGTGGCCGCAATGGCCACAGCGTGACCTGGGCAGGATAAGATTGAATCTATCTTTTTCGGTGTCAGGAGGTTGCTCGAGAAATTCGAGGCAGTCTTGACGCCATTCGTTTTGCATCATTATCGGTAATCGATAAATGACAACATTTAAGAAACTGCCGACGCAGAGCCCGAGGATAAATATACAAACGAGATACGTGGTTGGAAACTGTTCGAATAGCGCGACCAGATCGGTAAAAAAATCGGTAATCAAATAGTTACCCCGGATGTTGCATAAAGGGAACGGACTTGAACAGCCCTGCCGGCTCGAAGGGCGCAAGCCAGGGTGTCTGTAGTAATTCGTTCAGGTAATAACTGATACAGTCAATACGATACATATCTTCACTATGTAATTGAAATGGATAATATTTAATGGCTGAATACCACTTTTGTGCAATATTTGGGCTTGCCCTTATACAACTGAGCCCATTTTAAATATTGGCAGGTACATAGCAATGATTAAACCACCAATGACGACACCTAAAAACGCCATGATGATTGGTTCCAGTAGTGAGGTCAGTGCATCGACCGCGTTGTCAACCTCAGTTTCGTAAAAATCGGCAACCTTGGCTAACATGTCGTCCAGAGAACCGGCTTCTTCGCCGATCGATACCATTTGAATCGCCATATTCGGAAACAGACCGGTGTTGCGCATCGCTGTTTGTAACTGGGTGCCCTGCGATACTTCGTCTCTTATTTTGATGCTGGCTTTAAAGTATATAATGTTACCACAGGCGCCAGCGACCGAATCCATCGCTTCGACCAATGGTACACCCGCTGCGGACATTGTTTCGAGCGTACGGCTGAATCTGGCGATCGCCGATTTAGTTGTAATTTCACCGATCACCGGAGCCTTCAGCGCTATTCGATCAACAGATTCCTGCAATTTTGGAGAGGATTTCTTGATGCGCAAAAAGGTATAGAGCGAACCGCCTATGCTACCGAAAATTACCCACCACCAGGCCTGGAGAAATTCGGAAATACCAATAACAAATAATGTCATAGCAGGCAGGTCCGCACCAAAAGAATCGAATAAATTTTTAAATTCGGGCACGACAAAAATCAGCAAAATCGAGGTAACGACAGCTGCGACAATTAATACCGCGACCGGATAAAACATAGCCTTCTTGACTTTAGCTTTTAACGCTTCGGTTTTTTCCTTATAGGTTGCGAGCTTGTCGAGCATGGTTTCGAGTGCACCGGATTGCTCGCCGGCTCCGACCAGATTGACGAACAACGGGTCGAAATACAGCGGTTGCTTGGCTAAGGCCTCAGCGAGGGCCACACCGCCCTCAACCTCGGATTTAAGGCCCAGAATCATTTTTTGCATGGCTTTGTTTTCATGCCCCTGGCCGATAATTTCGAACGATTGCACCAACGGTACGCCTGCCTTCATCATGGTCGCCATTTGACGCGCAAATATTGCGATATCAGCCGGGGTAATTTTAGCACCGCCAAATAAATCCTTGGGCTTCTTGCGCACCTTGATTGGACTAATACCCTGCTTGCGCAGGTCACCCTTCGCTAGCACATCGCTAAAAGCGAAAATTGTACCTTTTACCTTAACTCCAGCACGGCTAGTACCTTGGTAAGTAAATTCGACTTTTTCTACTACTTTTGTTGCTTTCGCCATAGTCTATCTCTGTTTACCAGTCTAATCCTTAGTTATACGGTTAGCTTCTTCCAGACTTAACAAACCCGCTTTAACTTTTTTCAATGCCGATCTACGCAAGTCGTCGATCCCCTCTTTTGCTGCCTGATCTGCGAGATCAAGAGAGTTAGCGCCAGCCATGATCAATCGACCCATTTCCTCGGAAATACCCATGACCTGGTAAATACCGACCCGGCCCTTGTATCCTTTCGCGCATTTGTCGCAACCCACAGCTTTATAAATCTTCATACCCTGTCTAACATCTTCCTTGGGAAAGCTCTCCTTAAGCAATATCTCGTTAGGTAAATCTTCTAGCGTCTTGCAGTCGTTGCATAAGCGACGCCCCAGTCTTTGTGCGATTATCAGGTTTACCGACGTCGCAATGTTGAACGCAGGCACGCCCATATTGAGCAATCGTGTCAGGGTTTGCGGTGCATCGTTGGTATGCAAAGTCGACATCACCAGGTGCCCTGTTTGTGCTGCCTTTACTGCGATACTTGCAGTTTCGAGGTCACGAATCTCACCGACCATAATGATATCGGGGTCCTGGCGCAGGAAAGCCCTTAACGCTTCAGCAAAGGTCAAACCGACCTTATCGTTAACGTTGACCTGGTTAATGCCTTCCAGATTAATTTCCACAGGATCTTCCGCGGTGGAAATATTCGTTTCAGGCTGGTTGAGAATATTCAAACCGGTGTAAAGCGATACGGTCTTACCGCTACCGGTAGGGCCTGTCACCAGAATCATGCCATAAGGGTTGGCCAGGGCTTTCATGTATAGCTCTTTTTGTTCTGGTTCGTAACCGAGCGCATCGATCCCGAGTTGTGCACTCGATGGGTCTAGAATACGCAAAACGACTTTTTCACCGAATAGCGTCGGGCAAGTGTTTACACGAAAATCAATCGCGCGTTTTTTCGACAACTTGAGTTTGATACGACCGTCCTGTGGTACGCGTCTCTCCGATATATCCATGCGTGACATGACTTTTATGCGCGCGGTCAGTTTGGCGGCAATAGTAATTGGGGGCGAAGCTACCTCGGAAAGAATGCCATCGATGCGGTAACGCACCCGATAGCGTTTTTCGTAAGGCTCGAAGTGGATATCCGACGCACCCTTGTTGATGCCGTCGAGTAAAATCTTGTTAACATATTTAACAACAGGGGCATCGTCGGTCTCGGCCCGCGATGCAGCGGCTGCGTCTTCATCTTCGGATCCGATATCGAGGTTTTCAAGGTCGTCGTCGAGCATCTCGTTCATACCGCCGACATCATCCATTGCCGATATCGCTTTCTCAATAAATGTGCGTAGCTGGTCTTCCTGCACCAGAATGGCTTCGGTCGACAGGCCGGTATTAAACTTGAATTCATCCAACGCCTGGGTGTTGGTGGGATTTGCAACTGCAACAAATAAACGGTTACCCCGTTTAAACAATGGCACCGCATCGAGTTTGACTATTAGTTTTTCCTCGACCAGGGTGAGGGCGGCAAGCTCGATATCCATCGCCGATAAATCAAAAACAGGTAAACCAAACTCTTTTGAAGAAATTGTGGCGATGACCGATGAGGCAACAATTTTATTTTTAACCAGAAAGCTGGTCAGGGGAATACTTTCTTTGTTGGCACTTTGAACTGCTTCGATAGCGGCAGCCTGATCAAGGTGATTATCGAGTACGAGCTTTCGGGCAAGCCCGGTTAGATTCATGTTGGTAGCGGCCATAGATTTTGGTTTTTATATTAAATAATATTGGTTTTTAACTTAATATGATTATTGAAATGTTTCCTATGTATTTGAGTATATTATAGTTTGGTAATTTTGTTGAATTTTGTTGGCTTAAAAAACCGCGCATAAAATTACCGGTCCTTTATCGGCTTTTACCTCAGTGGCGGTGCGATGTTTAATGCGGACTGTGGGGCAGGTTGCTTCATCATAGGCTCCGGCCGTTCGGAATTATTTTTTTGCAGCCTTCAAGCAACATATAAAATATCAAACGACAACACGCAGAAAATGGAACCTGGTCAACTCCGCGAGATTATCTGGATTCATTTCGAAATATGCTGGAAAAAAACCGGGTTTGACATATTTAATGACACAAATGTCAGAATTTGACAAAAATGTTAAACATTGTCCGAATTTTAATCACTTATACGTTGAAATAAATAGTCCAACTGTCAATTAACTAGCTGATATTTAACTATTTTTATAAATTATTTAAAAAATGGTACGGCACCTGCATAATAATATCGCATGAATCGGCATTTCCGTTTCTTACTTAAGCTTCGGCTTAGCAATTAACTTTTTATTGAGGATTACAAAATGATGAAAAAACAACAAAGTGGTTTTACCCTGATCGAATTGATGATCGTGGTTGCAATTATCGGTATTTTGGCTGCAATCGCTATCCCTCAATACGGTAACTATATTTCGCGAACTAAAGCTGCGGGCTCAGCTGCAGATCTGAATGTCTATAAATTAGGCATCTCAATGTGCCGTCAGACCAGCGGTAGTTTTGCTGCTTGTAATACCCCAGCTGCTTCCAATGGCGACGTTCCTAATGTGGTTGATACCGAGTTCTTGACAACATTAGCTATCAACGCTACAACTGGTGCCCTTTCCGCTAACTCTAGTGCAACTAATGTAGGCGGTACTGTTTTAGGCCTTGTGTTAACTCCTACTTATGGTGTCTCAAACGCAAGTATTGCCTGGACGATGACCGGGACTATTTGTGAAGCGGTTCGTGGACTTCCCAGTGGTAAAGGTGGTTGCCCATAGTATTTCACTTGTATCTGGCTGCCTGCGTTAAGTAGGGAAGTCACCGAAGAAACCGCCTTGAAATCGAGGCGGTTTTTTTTGCGTCGAGTTCTGTCACTGCGGGACGGTAATAATCAACCCAATAGTCGATTAACTATTTGATTTTGAAATATTATTTCTGAATATTCTAAAATTCGGCACAACACTTGCTTCAATAATACTCATGGATCGTCCTTTCCGATTCTGAGTTGAGCTTCGGCTTAATTTTATAGAAGAGCAATTTGATGAAAAAACAACAACGTGGTTTTACCTTGATCGAACTGATGATAGTAGTGGCTATTATTGGTATTCTGGCGGCCATCGCGTTTCCTCAATATGAAAATTATGCTTCTCGCTCTAATGCTGCAGGTGCCGTTTCCGATTTAAATATATATAAATTAGGCATCTCAATGTGCCATCAGACCAGCGGTAGTTTTGCTGGTTGTAATACCCCACTTGCTTCCAATGGCGACGTTCCTAATGTGGTTGATACCGAGTTCTTGACAACATTAGCTATCAACGCTGTAACTGCTGCCCTTACCGCTGACTCTACTGCAACTAATGTAGGCGGTACTGTTTTAGGCCTTGTGTTAACTCCTACTTATGCTTCCGAAGATGCAAGTATTGCCTGGACGATGAGCGGGAGTATTTGTGACGAGGTTCGTGGAATTCCTTCAGGTAGGGGTGGCTGCCCGTAACATTACACTTGAACCTGGCTAAATAACTGTGTTGTTCTAGCCATTAAAAAGATTGCTAGAATTTAGCCCGGATTTTTTGATTTTGGATTGATATTGATGTAATCGACAACTGATTCAGTCCTGGAATCGATTACCAGGAGTCTTGACGTCAAACTGCCTGTAATTGGGAAATAAACAAAATCTGCAATTCGTTCGCCATATTCAGTTTTGAATTGGCTGATAGCGGCATTGTTCGCCGGTATTTTCTGCAGTTCGTCTAAATTCTGGGACAATCTAAATATTTTATTGATATGCCCTTTGAGAGGCCTGTAATACTCTGGCCGCAGATGGATTGATGGGCCGCCTTTTTTCATATCCTCTAATATTATCTTAAGATCATCAATTTCCGTAGGTGAATCAACAAAAACGATGATCGGCCCACCGAATTTTGAATGATTTAAATCAGGGTCGATTTTACTGATGTCCTTCATAGTCGATGCCGGGATTACCTCGAAATAATCGGAATCATAAAAAACAGCGAAATATGGTTTTTCTTGATAGAAAGTATTCGCACCATAGATAAATCCTATAATCTGTATAGCCGCAATTATCGACAAGTCCCTTTTTAAACCCGGTTTACCGGTCTTAAAAACCACCAGAGTGAGTGCAGGGCCGAGTACGACATCTACCCCGACTAATACCCAGACGATATCCACTAATCCCTCAACAACGAAAAATGGTTGCGGATACCAGATAAAAAATACAATAGATAAAAAAGAGCCGAGGATGGCTGAACTGATCAATAAGTGAATGGCAAACGCCTGGAATCGAGTGAACCCGGTGTGCATTTTAATTTGGTCTCGCGCAGATTAACGGTTAAATATCGAGTGAATATATAGCATAGATCATATCGGAATCAACTTCTGGCGAGAGTTTCAGATGCGGTGATAGTATTGGTTGATTTGGCGATAGGGTGCGTTGCTAAAAAAGCGGTGGACTGCCTGGTAATATGGATAATATTTGACGATTATTCGGTTCGAGTTGTTAAATCCGGTCATTAGTAGCTATATCCGGGCTGATTACAAGCCCCCACTGATTAGGTTTTAATAAGCACTGTCAGGGTTTGTTTAATTCCAGCTTTTCGATCTTGTAACGTAGCTGGCGCAGAGTAATACCCAGCTCTCTGGCGGTGGCAGACTGGTTCCAGCGATGCTGCTGCAATGATTTAATAATTTGATCTTTCTCGATGCTTAAGGTAATCGCCCCGAGGTTTGGTTGGTCCTTTTCTTCCGGGGTTTCCACGTCAGGCAATTGAAGGTCCTTAAGCGTAATCTGGTTGTTTTCACAAAGTGCGGTGGCTCGCTCCAGGATATTTTCCAGTTCTCTAATATTGCCCGGAAAGGGGTAATCTTTTAATGCCTGCAACGATTCATCGTCGAGTGTTACCGGTGATGGGTTTTCAACGTTGTGTTTACTGATAATATAGTCGGTTAGCAGGCTTATGTCGTCAGTGCGTTCCGCCAGGGGCGGCACGGTAACGCCGATGACATTGATGCGGTAGTAAAGATCCTGCCGGAACATGCCATCGCTGACCATGGTATCGAGGTCCTTGTGCGAGGCGCTGACAATACGTACATCGATATTTTCTTCCTGTTGTGCGCCCACCGGGCGTACAGTTTTTTCCTGGATTACGCGTAGCAACTTGACCTGCATCGATAACGGCAGGTCGGCTATTTCATCGAGAAACAAGGTTCCACCGTTGGCTGCTTTGAAAAGGCCATCGCTGTCGCTGATGGCGTCTGTGAAACTACCTTTTAAGTGCCCGAAAAACTCACTTTCCATCAATTCAGAAGGAATTGCACCACAGTTAACCGCTATAAATGGTGATTCTCTACGGGAACCCTGCAGGTGAATCTGGCGCGCTACGAGTTCCTTGCCGGTGCCAGATTGACCCTGAATGTATACCGGTGCCTGGCTGCGCGCAAATTTTGCAATCGAACGCCTTAATTCGGCAACAATAGCCGTCCCCCCGATAATTTGATATTTCGATTCAGTTGAACTGCTAATTTGCTGCGCGGTACTAGGCAGGGTGAGTGCTTTATCGATCAAATTGCGCAGGGTATCGAGTGACACCGGTTTAGAGACGAAATCAAATGCACCAGATTTCATTGCCTTAATTGCCAGGTCGATGCTGCCATGCGCGGTAATAACTGCAGCAGGAATATGTGGAAACTGTTGCTGAATATGTTCCACCAGTGCTATTCCATCACCGTCGGGCAATTTCATATCGGTCAGGCACAGGTCGAAAGTTTCGTCGTTGAGCAATCGGGTTGCACTACTGTAATCCTCAGCGCTACGGGTATCGAGCCCCATACGTAGCAAGGTGATTTCGAGTAATTCCCTGATATCGGGTTCGTCGTCGACAATGAGAACGCGTTGTCTGGTCATCGATTTGCTACTTGCTGGTTTCGATGAGAGAGAGGGGTTCGTGGACGGATAATAAAACTGGTGCCATCATACGCATTTTGCCTAGCTACTACAGTCGCATCGTTGAGCTCGCATAATTGATCGACTATGTATAGTCCAAGCCCCGAGCCCTGGTGACTGGTAGTAAAAAACGGTTCGAAGATTTGGTCCAGGGTTTGCTGGTCGATACCTGGTCCTTCGTCGGCGATTTCAATATTCATTGGATATTTATAGTCCGAATATACCTTGATATGAAGTGGTTTGCTGGCATCGGCGTGAGTCCGGGCGTTAGTACAGAGATTGGTCATAATTTGGGTCAAATGACCCGGGTCGAACAGGGCCGTCGAAGCCCCCGGGTTTAGTTGCATATCAAAATAATCTGATGTCGCCTGGTTACTCAGGCAAAAACCTTCAATAAAATTGTCTAGCCACTCACGTAAATCTATTTTCTCGATCGCCGCCGGAGTGCCTCGCGAAATTTCTAAAATATCCTCGATAATGTGATTGATACGATCGGAATGTTGATGAATTATCTCTGTCATACGATGTTCGCTTTCCTCCAGATCGCTATTTTCAGACAGTAACTGGGCGGCGTAGGATATCGCTCCTAGCGGGTTGCGAATCTCGTGGGCGATGCTGGCAGTGAGATGACCCAGCGATGCTAATTTGGCCTGTTGCATGCTGTTCTTGATGGACGATACGTCATTCAGAAAAATTAAGATATTTTCCTGACCCTGATCTAACAGCCGTCGAAAGCTGATCTGGATATTGTCGAGTCCTGTTTCAGACGGCAGGTATGGCGTATCTCTTTGCGGTGACTGCCTCCACATATCAAGTACAGTCAGAACTTTTGGCGCCTCCTGTTTCAGTGAAAACGAATCATCGACGTCAATACCGAGCATTTTTAAGGCGGTATTATTGATATGTCGTATCTGATTGTTTCGTGTCAATACGATAACTCCGGCCTGCAGGTTCTCGATTATTTCCTGATTCAGGGCGGACAATAATGCGACATCGCGTTCCCTTTGCTGCACCAGCTGTTCACTACTACGCAGGCGTTCTGTTAGCTTGTGCGTGACAATTGCGGTGGCAAACAGGGTTGCACCGAGTATTCCTACCTGTGTCGAATTGCCGGCGTAGTTAGTTACATTAATGTTTGAATAAATATATTCGGCTAGCAGACCGAGCGAGGCCAGTGAAGCAAATATAATCGCCAGGGCCTGCTCTACCAGCAACCCGGTAACCGCTATCGATATGATCAGTAACATACCCAGCCCGCTGGAAATCCCACCGCAGGCGTGCATTAGCAGAATAATGATGATTGTATCGCTGTATATCTGTAGCGAAAATTGTCGTTGAAACCCACGACGTTCGATCCATGCGGCGAGCATCCAGACCATTGACAGGAGCAAGAAGGCGGAACTTACCCAGGTAAAGAGCCTGTGATTGGCGATATTCAATAAAGGTGACGGGGTGACAAAACTCTGGCTGAAAAATATTGCTGATAACCCGAGACGATAGATGTTGAGTAATCGAATCGAAGTCCAGTTCGTCGAGCGCGGTTTGTAGCCAGGCACGCTGATAAAATTATTGCTGGTCGCGGTCTGCATGGTCCTGGCAGCAATACGGATTATCGTTGCATAATATTATCGAAGATT
>Ga0255051_10000095_pt1 | contig 31284 bp, 31 predicted proteins | sample JV7_2_9_MG_FD_181719 | JGI IMG/M metagenome (GOLD analysis project Ga0255051, IMG submission 181719) | Seawater microbial communities from Jervis Inlet, British Columbia, Canada - JV7_2_9 | ecosystem: Environmental > Aquatic > Marine > Inlet | place: Canada: British Columbia | collected 2016-10-06
CTTTATCTATTTGAATATGCAGATAAAATCCTTTGCGTTCTCCGCGCCCTGGCGAGAACCACCTTTGTATTAACCCATGAATTATCCCGAAGAGCCATAAAAATTAACCAACAGAATTTATTTTACTTACTGAGGTAGGGCGATCTCTGGGGGAGAATGACAATCTCTGTAGGACAAGCGGTTCCTGCCATCGATAGCACGAATAGCACGGTATGTGCGATATCTTCTGGCTGGATCATCAGTGCGGGGTTCAGATCGTCCGATTGCACCGGTGCTGTATTGACATAACCGGGTCTGATAGTGCAAACCTTTGTTCCAAATTCGCGTACGTCTTCCCACAATACTTCAGCATAACCATTGGCACCCTGGTTTGCAGCAATATAGGAATTCGCTCCGGAACGAGGGTGATTGACGGCTCCAATTTTAATAACTGCTCCATCCGGGCGTTTGTTGATTTCTGGCAGACAATATCGCGCAAAGTAATAATGGGCCCGGAGATTAGTATCAAGAATTGTGTCGCAGTCATCGAGATCTACTTCGTGCAACTTGCCTGGAATAGAAGTGCCCGCGCAGTTGATCAGATAATTTAATCCGCCAAGCTTGTCGATTGCTTTAGCTACTGCGCCCTTGATTGTTGCGGTTTTTGAGATATTGCAGACAACCGGATAAGCATGCTCACCTGCCTTGATACATGCTTTAGCATTTTCGGTTAATTTTTCGGAGTTTCGGCCAATCAGTGCGGATGTTATACCGTTATGAGCAAGAGCGATTGCTACTGCGCTTCCAATCCCTCCAGATCCACCGACAATTAGAGCCCTGCGCTCTGTCATATGCTTTATTCCCGTGTAAACAACTCAGGGTGGGGTGGTAAGCATTAATGCCTCGGGTTATAACTGGCCCAGCGTTCGAATATAAAGGCTTCGTTATATCCTCCGCTACAAAGTTGTTCGGTGCGAGGTTCATTCACGGTATCGGTTTTCAGACCTTCACCGGGTCGAGCTGAACCATAAGGCGTTATCACTGGAAAGCTGGTTATATTGCCAATCCAGGATAAAATTTTCCGTGTCATCTTAGTTTCGTTTATTTTGCGCATGATATTTTCTCCTCAATGACTAGCTGTTGTCGCTTTATTCCGATCAGAACTCTGTTAATTTCATGCTCTAACATTGTTGTCCTGATTATGCGTATAATCGAGCCGATAGTCGGATTTGTACATGCATAATATCGAATAGGCGTATTAGATTTTATAGGGACGATGAATGAAACTACCGCCAATGAATGCACTGAGAGCGTTCGAAGCAGTTTCGAGGCATCTCAGCGTGAGTAAGGCTGCAGAAGAACTCTGTGTCAGTCAGGGCGCGGTCAGTCAACAGATACGAAATTTAGAGGATCATCTTGGGCGAGAGATGTTCATCCGCACCCCTAATTCCTTTAGTCTTTCTGAGGAAGGCGAGGCTTTTGCTTTTATTGTACAACAGGCATTAGCAGAAATTGCTTCTGCTGCAGGGGAAGTCGCAAGGACGAAATCACGCCGTACGCTGACCATATCGATGTCACCGAATTTCGCGGTGAAGTGGTTAATGCCCAGACTGGGGGGGTTTTACAAGGCATTTTCAGACGTTTCAGTCGCACTGGATCAAAGCGTTGGACTGGCGACTTTCAAAAATGACGGGGTTGACGCGGGAATCCGATTTGGAGATGGCGAATTCGATGATCTTGATAGTGTTTTTTTGTTTCATCCGCAGCTATTTGCGGTTGCAAGTCCGGTCTACATCGCCAAAAACGGAAAGCTCGAATCACTAGCGAAACCAGGTAAACACCGCCTTATCGATCATCAATATGCCCCGAAGGATGTCAGAGCCCAGCATATCCACTGGGAAAATCTCGTATCAGGTGATCTAAGCGACCTTGCAATACAGCGCGTCGACTATCCGGACGAGCACCAGGCGTTTAATGCCGCTTTGCAGGGTCAGGGAATAGCATTAATAAGTGACCACATGATGGAAGAGGAAATTGCGACGGGAATAATTGAATACGCAAATGTGCAGCCTGTACCAGCTCGATATAGCTATTATTTCGTATCGCCAGTCGACGCCCGACCGAATGACGCGCTTATCGCTTTTCGTGACTGGCTTATTGCTGAAACAGAGAAATTTAGAACTGGGTAAACCGAGTGAACTGTTGTTACTTCGTTAGATAACTTGAATATCACAGGCAATTATCCAGAATCTATAACTTGCTACCGGGCGATTTATAATAATCAGAGCATTTCGTCTGCGATAAACTCGGCGACCCGGTGACTCCATCTCAGTGGTATCGATTCGTGAAGTTCGGTAGAAACATTGAAATCTGGAATAAATACACGGTCCAATAGCCGTTGCACGGTTTCTGGATGCGATATGCCGAGGTTGATTTCCCGATTGATCTGCAGGCTCAATTTATCAAAGTTGGCTGATCCCAGGCAAGCCCAGCCATCGTACACTGCAGCCTTTACGTGAGTCATACCCGGGTAAGAATACACACGAATGCCGTTTTCCAGCATTGTGTTGATGGTTGCTTCGTTACTGAGATTCATCGCGCCGCTATCGTTACTGGATGACACTATTACACGTACGTCAACGCCACGGCGGCGGGCTTTGGCGAGTTCGAAGAGAATGTTATCGTCAGAAAAATATGCATTCTGTATGTAGATATAACTCTGTGACCGGCGGATTGCCTCCAGTTGCGCTCGATAGATTTGGGAATCGTGAATCGAAGTGGACATTACCCTGACCGGATAGCCTGCACCGCTGTTGTCACGTTCGTATCCACCAAGTACATGGGTGAGTACTCCAAAATCTCCAAGCAATCCTGACTTGGTCCAGGCCTTGTCGAATTCGAATTGAAGCTGATTGACGACTGGTCCAGTGATCTCCATCATCAGGTCATGCCAGTCGTAACGGTACTCTCGACCGATGTTCATACCACCGACAAAAGCCAGGTTTTGATCGATTATAGTGGTCTTGACGTGATCACCCGTAAGCCAGGGATTACTCTGCTTGCGGACTTTTACCCTGGACTCATATTTCAAATACCTGATTATCGACGGTGGCAGTTCGATGTCAGCAGGCATTGACTCAGAGTCGAGGTTAGTTGCGAACAGGTCACCCAGGCCATCTACCAGCACTTTGACATCTACCTGCGCTGCTTTATCTCGAAGAATATCGGCCATTTCCAGGCCTACATCATCGTTATCAAAGATGTAGGTACGGATGTCGATAGTATCTTCGGCATTATCGAAGGCTTCTATTAATCTCGGAAAGTATTCAGATCCATCGACCAGATAACGAATTGTTCCCAATGATGATTTAGCGCCGACGATAGTATCAAGGTCCTGCTCCCAGAGATCCAGATCCATAGCAGGTGCGTTTGAAACAGGAGGTATAGGTTCTTGTTCCAGTAAGGGGAAATTAACTGTATTGATTGCTGCTCGATTTAATAGTCCGCCCGTCGATTTTAGTATCAGGGCATAGTAGGCCCTTGCTGTAGAAAATGGTCGGATCACCGGATCGATGTACGCAGCCTCTGCAAGCAGGGTGACGCCGCTAGCTATCGCCTCTCCCGTCCGTGAACCCTTTAAGGCAAGATCAGGATTTGTGTGTTTTCCATCTCGAGACTGACTTAATGGCTCAAATTGAATCTCGGGCTCAACTCGAATTTCCATCAGCGATGTGGGACTCACATTCGGCTTTAGTGTCCCACAGGCCGTTATCGCGTTGGTCAGGACCGTTATCAGCAATAGTATTGTGCTGGGTCTTGATGAAGATATAATTTTTAGTTGTGGTAACATCCTATTACTCCCGATTATGGCTATGCCTAAGTGTTAGTGTTGAGTCAATTTATACTCGCATGAAGATTTAATTACGGGTTGTCTGGCAGGAAGGTAAATTGGTGAAAATGGAATGCGGGGAGCATTTACGGTAATCTGCACAAAGCTCGCTTCCAGATCACTAATCCATTCTTCGAACTGTATTCGAGACCCCCTGAAAATAGACTCTGGGATTGCAAAATAAGATATCGCAGTCCATTCGATCAGTGACACTAGTTTATAAATTAATTTCATGACATTCTCACTCTATCCCTATTAATATCTCGTAACTTGTTGCCGCCCTTTAAGCTAAGGTACTGATTAGCTTTCGATAAATAGACTGCTCCAGCAGTAAATAATGTGCAACCATTTATCGAAAAGTATCGAAAAACACGCCTTTTAGGATCGTATTTCTATACCGGGCTCTTATATCAGGCTACTTCGAGCTGGTTTTTCCTGGTGGGACGATGTTCATTTATATAGATCTGAAACTAGTTCCTTAGGTTAAGCAATGTGTCCTTCGAGCTTTTAGATATAGATAATTTTGCCAGTGATCAATTTGAGCGGGGTCAATTAATGGGTTAATTCTATCAGTGAAATAAAACTAGCAGTCGTAGACCCAGCCTATGTCGGATTGCCTCTAGCAGTTGAGTTTGCCTATTATAAAAGTCCAATTTGCTAATTTGGTAGTCGAAGAAAATGGCGAATAAACGGTCTTTCTTCGCTCCCTGATTCAATGTATAACTAGTCCAGGTCTTTGGTATGCACAGGTGCCATTTCAAAATCATATTAATGGGGAATAGAAAATGCGTAAATTTCTTTTAGGTTTCAGCTTCCTGGCCTTGTTTTGTTCGTCGGTCATCGCCGCTGATGGCCTGGTCAACGTGAAGAGTGTCCATACTGTAAACGTCACTGCTGACCGTCTGGAAAATGTCCTGGAAAGCAAAGGCATGACAATTTTTGCCAGGATTAATCACGCAGCAGGTGCGGAAAAAGTTGGAAAAACCCTGCGACCGACCGAATTAGTTATTTTTGGCAATCCCAAGATAGGTACACCCCTGATGCAATGCAGTCAGAGTATCGCTATTGATCTGCCACAAAAAGCTTTAATCTGGGAAGATGAAAAGGGGCAGGTGTGGTTTTCTTATAACAATCCTGAATATCTGGCGAATCGCCATAACACCCAGGGTTGTGAAGAGGTATTCAAAAAAGTGACCAATGCACTGGGTAAATTTGCACTTAAAGCGACATCACAATAGTCCCTTACGCGGCTGAATAAATGGTGTTAAACGTCGGGCTCGAGTCTTTTACCGAGTCCGATTGTAGTTTCAATCTCATAACCGATTGTTTCGTAAAACTCGACAGCTTGTTTGTTGGTGGCACGTATCATCAGATTGATTTTAGGGCAACCCTTTAGCTGGATGCGTTGCTCGACGGCATGCATCATTTTTCTACCGTAACCCTTTCTCTGGTGCTGCGGTGAAACAGCAAGATAATTGATCCAGCCCCTGTGCCCTTCGTAACCACCCATCACCGTGGCAACAATCTCGCCGCTAGATTCGCCGACTAAAAATAAATCAGCACCAACTTTTAGTTTGCGTGCGATATCTTTTGCCGGATCGTTCCAGGGTACAACCAGCCCACATGCCTGCCAAAGCTCGAGAACTGCCGCTTGATCTTCGATATCGAAAATCCTGATTTTCATGACTCGTGGTCGACTTTACCCCGTAGCCCCTTGAGTCGACCGCGTTTGGTTTTGCTTTCAATGCGCCTTTTTTGCGAGCCTGGAGTCGGTTTAGTTGGTTTTCGTTTTTTGCGCGTGACCGCAGCACTTTTTATTAGGAACTGCAAACGGTTCAACGCTTCTTCGCGGTTCTTTTCCTGACTGCGAAATTGCTGCGCCTTAATGACAATGATGCCGTCTTTGGAAATACGCTGGTCGCTTAGGTTTAGTAATTTATCCTTGTAAAAATCCGGTAAAGACGAGGCATTGATATCAAACCTTAGATGAATGGCGCTCGAGACCTTGTTGACATTTTGCCCACCAGCACCCTGCGCACGGATCGCCTGTATATCAATTTCCGCGTCGGGAACAACGACCTGTTGCGATATTATCAGCATGCTTAATTGGCCTGTAACTGCCGGACTGTGTAACCGCGAGTGGCCAACTGTGCCAATAAACCATCATCCCCAGCCAGGTGTAGTACGCCAACCAGGACAAACTCGACTGCCCTGGTTTTTAACATGGCTTCAATTTGTGGCATCCATGCGTTATTTCTATCTACCAGAAGCGCCTGGTGAATGACTGGGAATTCATTTTTAAACGGCGTTATACCGACTTCACCGAGCTGGGCCATATTTCCTCGCCGCCAGGCATTTTTTATCGATTGCATTAATGTTGGCAGCCTTTCGATGTCAGCTAATGTATAGATCAGCATTTCATCAGCCTGCCCGGCGCCCATGTTAGCGATAAATGCGAGCTGGGTTTCCACGGTTTCCAACTGGCCGAGTTTTTTCTGATCGTTGATTGATTTTGTACTGAAGTAGGCATCGACACCAATTCCCACAAGTCCGAGGCGCCTGAGCTCTACCATAGTCATCATGGTTGACACCATGCCCGGCTTGAATCCGATTATGTTAGCCATTGGAATACCACGCGTGGTAAAGAATTGCTCCACTGCCCGGTAAGTATCTCTATTCACCACTTGTTGCAAATTACGCCCATTCGAATATCTTAGCTCGCGCATCATAGTGGCCTGGAACTCCGGACTCTCGAGTTTTTGCATATCGGTTTCCAGTACTACCTCTACAGACCCTGCGTATGCTTTTTCATAGGCTTCGGGTAACGGATAGTCCGACTCGGCTAGCAGGTGAATAGTGCCACCAAGGAAAATCGTATTGCCGTTTTTTTCGACTGTCCATACCGAAGATTCGGCATAAACCGGGAAGCTAACAACAAGCAGCAGAAAAGACAGCGGGTATAGTGTTTTTCCAGTGTTCATATATATGGATTAGAGTTTCCGCAGGGCAGGCTGTAATAACCGAAGGGCATTGCAGCTTTAATGGTAGCACCTAGTCCGCATATTGCACGAAGGCGGTAAGGACTTATGATATTTCCCCAGAACCCCGTTCCCCTCATGCAATATGCGGGCTAGGCCAGGGATTGCTAGTCGCAGCTACGGAGTAGCACAGTGAATTGGGGCGAGATAAGAACCCCAGTTTTCAGTATATACTGCCTCGCGGCAATGGTATGCGCTTGTAATCCCATGACTTCACAGCATGTGCAACAACTTCGCTGGTGGTTCCCTGGCCTAACCCCTGCACAACAGGTTGCCCCAAAATTTGCAAAGCTCTCACCAGCAGGTCGGCAGCCTGACTGGTATCGAGCGCGGTTGCCCCGGTTTGTTTGCTGAGTTTGTCACCCTTATTGTTTCGCACCAGTGGGATATGCAGGTATTCGGGTGCCCTGTATCCCAGCAATTGCTGCAAATAAAGATGCAGACAGGTTGCCTCCAGCAGGTCTGCACCACGCACGACCTGGTTGATACCCTGGATTTCGTCATCCAGCACTACAGCCAGGTGATAAGCATAGATTTTATCAGCGCGGCGAATGACGAAATCTCCAATTTTCGCGGGAATGTTGATTTCAACTTGACCATATAGAAGATCCCTGTAGGCCGATATTCCGGCGTGTTCGGTATTGATCCGAATCGAATGGCTAATCTGGTCCAGTTGCTTTCTGCGACAGGTACCCGGATAAATTAACCCAAGAGGCCCCGCCCTGGCTTTCGCCTGCCTCAGGATCCGACGACTACATTCGCAAGCATAAGCCTGTCCCCGGCTTAATATTTGCTGAAGAATTTCCTCGTAGCGTCCAAACCCATCGCTCTGGTAAATAATTTCTCCATCCCATTCAAACCCGAAGGTTTCAAGGTCATTGAGAATCTGCCCCAGCGAGCCGTCGACGACCCGCGGAGTATCTACGTCCTCAATGCGAATCAACCAATGTCCCTGCTGCGATTTAGCCTGACAATAACTTGCCAGCGCGGTAACCAGGGAACCGAAATGCAACGGGCCGGAGGGTGTGGGGGCAAAACGCCCGATTATGGGCGTATGCGGCATCAGGATAGTAATCTTTCGAGTATGCCCTGGTAAATTTCCGACAGGCTATCGAGGTCGGAAACCCTGACGTGTTCATTAATTTTATGGATCGATGCGTTCACCGGACCCAGCTCCAGTACCTGTGCGCCAGTCGGTGCGATAAAACGACCATCCGAAGTTCCACCCGCTGTCGAGAGTTCGGTATCAAGGCCGGTGATGGCCTTAATCGACGCTTTTGCGGCTTCTACTAGCGGACCTTCAGCAGTCAGGAATGGATAACCGGAATGTTCCCAGTCAATGTTGTAATCAAGATTGTGATTTGTCAATATCGTTTCGGTGGTATCTATTATTTGCCGGTGATCGAGTTCGGTGGAATAGCGCAGATTAAAATTAATTTCGACCTGACCCGGTATCACGTTGTGCACTCCGGTGCCGGCGTTAATATTGGAAATTTGAAAACTGGTGGCCGGGAAAAATTCATTACCCGTATCCCATTCCAGTTCGCATAGTTCGGTCAGAGCAGGCATCGTCCGGTGCACCGGGTTGTCAGCTAGATGAGGATACGCAACATGACCTTGCACGCCTTTTACCGTCAAGGCCGCACCGATAGAGCCGCGTCGACCGTTTTTGACAACGTCACCGAGTTGGCTGGTGCTTGAGGGTTCGCCGACTAATGCCCAGTCTATTTTTTCACCCCGCGTTTCGAGTGTTTCTATAACCTTGACCGTGCCGTATTGAGCTGGGCCTTCCTCGTCGCTGGTAATTAATAAAGCCATGGACCCCGTATGATCCGGGTGGGCTTGCACAAAGCGTTCGCAGGCAGTGACCATTGCCGCAATGCCGGATTTCATATCGGCCGCACCACGTCCATAGAGCAAACCGTCGCGAATCTCGGGTTTGAAAGGATCGCTATGCCATTCGTCCAACGGACCTGCCGGCACGACATCGGTATGGCCGATGAATGCCAGCACCGGTGTCGAAGTACCACGTCTTGCCCATAAATTGGTGACGTCTTCGAAAATAAGAGTTTCGCACTCGAAGCCTATTGCGGATAAACGTTCGATTAAAATTTTCTGGCAACCCCTGTCGTCCGGAGTCACAGATGGTCTGGCGATAAGTTCGGTGAGTAATAGAAGTGTTTCAGATTCCATAATTTAAAAAATCTGTGAGTACTGTTCGTCGCTAAAGCCGAGGTGCCGCGCACCATTATTGACTAATAATGGTCGTTTAATGATAGCCGGGTTAGCGAGCATTACCTCGATTGCCGACTCGGAGTCGAGTGTATTTCTGATCTCAGGCGCAAGTTGTCGCCAGGTAGTGCCGCGTCGGTTGATCAACGCCTCCCAACCCAGATCCCGAGCCCAGGTTTTTAACAGCCCGATATCGAGTCCCTGTTTGCGATAATCGTGAAACTGAAATTCGACCTCGTGACTGTTCAACCAGGCTTTCGCCTTTTTAATCGTATCGCAATTGGCGATGCCGTATAAAATTATTGTATCGGTCATGAGAGTACGGCGTCTGTTTAAATATGGCGTAGCAGGTCGTTAATGGCAACTTTACCTCGAGTTTTTTCATCCACCTGCTTGACGATGACCGCACAATACAGGCTGTACTTGCCATTGCTGGCGGGTAGATTACCGGATACCACAACCGAGCCCGCAGGAATGCGTCCATAGCTGACCTCTTCGGTTTCTCGGTTGTAAATTTTCGTACTTTGACCGATGTATACGCCCATCGATATCACCGAGTTTTTCTCGACGATGACGCCTTCGACAACTTCGGAGCGTGCGCCGATGAAGCAATTGTCTTCGATGATAGTCGGACTCGCCTGTAGCGGTTCAAGCACACCACCGATGCCGACACCGCCGGAGAGGTGAACGTTTTTACCGATTTGCGCACAGGAACCGACGGTAGCCCAGGTATCAACCATTGTGCCGCTATCGACATAGGCGCCGATATTGACAAAAGACGGCATCAGTACCACGCCCGGGGCGATGAATGTACCTTTGCGAGCCACCGCCGGTGGCACTACGCGTACACCACTAGCCGCCATTTGCTCGGCGCTGCTAGTAGCAAATTTGGAGTCGACCTTATCATAATATTGTGTCGACCCGCCCGCCATGATCGCGTTCTCACGGATCCGAAACGATAGTAAAACAGCTTTTTTCAACCATTCATTCACCTGCCAACCACCATCACAGGGCTCGGCGACGCGGGCTTTACCGGAATCGAGCAGTTCGATAGCCTCGTTAACAGCCTTTTTAACCGTCGGCTCGACGTTAGCCGGGGTGGTATGTGCACGATCTTCGAATGCAGCTTCAATAATTTGCTGAAGCTCTGTCATAAGTTTCTCCTAACCCGCATATTGCACGAAGGGAACGAAGCTCAGGGGAAATATGGCAAACAAGGTTGGTCGATCGCCCGCCGATTCATAGCCGTAGCTATGGATCAAGGGGGATCGATCAGGATAGGTAGCCAGATTTTTCCTGATTTCGTTCAGGTACAAACTGTATTTTTTGTATTTCATCATTTTCGTGTCTATTTATCCGATTTTACTAGTAAAAGTTATCAGTCTTTACCGCCTTCGTGCAATATGCGGGTTAAAGGGTCGATAACAGCGTGTTAATGCGTTGCGCCGCATCGCGGCATTCTTCCAATGGTGCTACCAGGGCCATGCGAACCCTGTTTTCACCGGGGTTACCCTGATTTGTAGTACGCGACAGGTAGCGGCCGGGTAACACCGTGATATTTTGCTCGGCGAATAATCGTTGGGTAAATTCAGTATCTGTCATCGGTGTAGTCGGCCACAGGTAAAAACCGGCCTGTGGTTTTTGCGGCGCAAGTGTATCAGAAAGAATCGATAAAACCTGATCAAATTTTTCCCGATAACGAGCACGATTTTCAACCACATGTGCCTCATCGCTCCAGGCCCCAATACTGGCAGTTTGAGTCACCAGTGACATCGAGCAGCCGTGATAAGTACGATAAAGAAGAAATTTTTGCAGCAAATTTGCATCCCCGGCGACGAATCCAGAACGAAGGCCGGGAAGATTGGAGCGTTTCGACAGGCTATGAAATGCCAGACAATTATGATAATCGTTCAAACCCAATGCCGTGGCGGCACCTAACAGGCCGGGTGGTGGTGCGTTTTCGTCGAGGTAAATCTCGGAATAACACTCGTCGCTGGCAATCACAAAATCGTGCCGCTGTGCCAGCGCTATCAGTGTTTGTAAATAGCTATCGGGCATGACTGCACCCGTCGGGTTACCCGGGGTGCAGGTATAAAGCAGTTGGCACTGCGACCATTGTTTAATGGTAATCGATTCGAGGTCGGGTAGATAATTATTCGCCCCGGTGCAATTCATAAAATGCGGCTGTGCACCTGCTAGAATCGCTGCGCCTTCGTAAATCTGGTAAAACGGATTTGGCATCATAACCAGGGGATTAGCCACACTGCGATCGATGACACACTGTGCAATCGCAAACAGCGCCTCGCGCGTACCATTCGCGGGTAGGATATTTCGCTCGGGATTAATATCGCATGGGTTTAGCTGAAATCTGCTGCAAAGCCATTGTGCAATTGCTTCGCGTAGCCCGATTATGCCCTTTGTGCTCGGGTATTTAGACAGTTGATGCATGTGTGCAATCAGGCTCTCGACCACAAAATGCGGTGCTGGATGCTGCGGCTCGCCGATAGAAAGCGCTATATGTTCCAAATTTTGGGGTGGGGTCAGTCCCTTCTTGAGCGTCGATAACTTTTCGAAAGGATAGGGCTGTAGATGCGTCAGGTCTTTGTTCATGGTGCTGGCATGGTTAATCGTGATGTATTATAACGGTCGAATAAGTATCGTCACAGGAGTAATTAGCACCACAGATGGCTACCCCTTAAGTATATTTTATTCGTAGGTTGGGCTGAGCTATTCCCAAATTTTTTGTAAAGGTTAACCCAATGAAACAAGGTTTGATTATTATCGATGTGCAGAATGATTATTTCCAGGGTGGCAATATGGAACTGGTTGCGATGGAAGCCGCCGCAGACAATTGCCAGCACTTATTGAATCGATTCAGACAAGAGCAGGCACCCATATTTCATATCCAGCATTTGTCTGTTAGAGCTGGGTCCGCGTTTTTTGTTCCGGGTACACTAGGTTGTGAAATTAATCAGCGGGTAATACCCGAAGCAGACGAACCTGTGGTGGTTAAAAATTTCCCCAACGCATTCAGGGATACTAAGCTTCAGGATTTATTAAAAAATGCAGGTATTGAGCAACTGGTTATTTGTGGCGCAATGAGTCATATGTGCGTCGATACCAGCGTCCGTGCAGCGTTTGACCTCGGCTATAACTGCCATGTCATTTCCGATGCCTGCGCTACGCGAGATTTGGAATTTGAGGGAAGAAGCATACCCGCGTCGGTAGTACACGACGCCTTTATGGCTTCGTTTAATGGACTCTTCGCGGTGTTGTCGACGGCACAGGAATTTCTGGATAGTCGATAAAGGGTGAAAACAAATTTGAATCCGCAAGATGTAATATGCCTGTTAAATGAGGATATCTAGTGATGAAGCAAGAAGAAATAAAAGCCAATTTTGAGCGAGTGGCCGAGCACCTGACGCTTAATCCTGAGAGAGGATGCAATACCCTGGTATCTACCACTCGAATTACCGATGGCCTCGCGTGCCAGACTGTAGAAGGTGGATGGAAATTAAATGCGGATATGCCGTCAAAAGCCGGTGGATCAGATTCGGGACCAACACCGGGTGTATTAGGGCGGGCGGCACTGGGAAGTTGTCTTGCTATTGGCTATATGCTTTGGGCGTCAAAGCTTGAAGTGCCTATCGATAGCCTGGAAGTAGAAATTCAGGCCGATTCGGACGATGGTGTTTTATTCGGCATCTCTGACGCGCCACCGGGTTATACCGAAGTGCGCTATTGCGTGCGTGTTCAAAGCAATGCTGCCGAGGAAGAAATTTTCAAGGTGCTTGATGCAGGTGACAGTCATGACCCGTATCTGGATATCTTCACCCGTGCTATACCTTGCAAAAGGAAGGTAGAGATAATTCGCAGATTGGGCTGAGCTGTTGCGAAGCCCAACCTGCGAGCTCTAGGAAAGCATAGTGGGTGCTTTTAACAACCCTCTCTAGCGCCTGGTAATTATTCCTATTATTCAGTAATCGGGAACAGTGAAATTTCGACGCGGCGGTTAAGTGCTCTTCCCTCGGCAGTAGCATTGTCGGCTACAGGTTGTGCTTCACCGAAGCCGATTGTTTCGAGCCGTGCTTCAACAACACCCTTGTGTCGCAGGTAGCCAGCCACTGTAGTGGCGCGGCGCTCTGATAGTAACTGGTTATAACTATCTGATCCTTTTGAGTCTGTATGCCCGGCCGTTACGATGATGGTTTTATCAAATTCCTGGACCACCAGTACGACTGAATCCATAACTGCGTAAAAACTGTTGCTCAGGTTAGAACCGCCTGACTCGAAGGTGATATTGCTCGGCATAATCAGGTTAATATTGTCGCCGTCGCGCTCAACGCTAACCCCGGTACTACGCAGTTGTTTGCGCAGCTTGGCCTCCTGCGAGTCCATGTAATAACCCACGCCCCCGCCGGCAATAGCGCCGATGCCGGCTCCCTTAAGCATCGCTCTTTTGCGATCAGCACTACTTTTATCCCTGTTTTGCACGTAGGCGAGAGCCAGGCCAATACTCGCGCCGATCCCGGCGCCTTTGGCAGTATTGGAGGTCTTGCTCTCACCCGTGTATGCGTCAAATGTTTCACAGCCAGATAAGGCTATAATGCTTGCCGTACTGATGGCTATCATTAGTTTTTTCATAACTTTATGCTCTAGAATAGTGTAATTCGGTTTGTGGCAGCTGTGTCGCTGAACAGGACAATTATAGATGAATATCTTTAAATAATAGTCATAATTAATCACAGATATATCAGTTTCGACGCAGAGTTAATGCTGGCAATATAAAAAAACCTGTGCCTCTGTTTCATCGATGAATAGATCAAATCATGTGATGAATTTGTGATATCTGCCTGATATTCTTCGGGGATGGTATTAGAGGAGCTCCAGGAAGCTGTCGAACAGGCAGGATTGGTCATTTAGCGTGCAAAAAAAAATTCTTGTCATTGAAGATAACCCCGATATCGCCAACCTGGTGATGATTAACCTGCGCGGTAGACACTTGCAGGTAGATCATGCGGCGGATGGAGTGGCAGGCCTGCGCAAGGCGTTGACCGGCGATTATCAAATGATCATTCTCGACCTGATGTTACCGGGCATGGATGGCATGGATGTTTGCAGATCCATGCGCAGTGAAAAAAATTATACCCCGGTATTAATGCTGACTGCCAAGACTTCGGAACTGGATCGGGTACTGGGTCTTGAAGTGGGCGCTGATGACTATTTGACCAAACCATTTAGCGTCCCCGAACTGGTGGCAAGGGTAAACGCCATTTTACGCCGTTCAGATCAATACCAATCTCCGGCAAATATCGACGACGATAAAGCCTTAAAATTCGGTAAGCTTAGTGTCGACCCGGCTAAACGCCAGGTATTGCTCGGTGAAAACAGTGTCGAATTAACCGCGAAAGAGTTCGATTTGTTATGGCATTTCGCTTGTAATCCCGGTCGTGTTTATACCCGGGCACAATTGCTGGATAGAGTCTGGGGTTATGGTCACGATGGATATGAGCATACTGTGAATTCACATATCAACCGATTGCGTGCAAAAATTGAAATCGATCCTGCCAGTCCCAGATATGTCACTACTGTTTGGGGTGTTGGTTACAAGTTTTCCGCCGATACTCAACAGGGTGACGAGGCATGATATTTCGTACTTTATATAGCCGCCTTGCGTTAACGTTATTTGTCTTGTTATGTGTTGTAGGTTTAGTTCTAAACCAACTCATCAGGCATTCGAGTGATATGTACCAGCAGGAGGTATCGCAAAAACTGAACAGTAGACTGGCGGCAAATATTGCCGATGACCAGCCGCTGATTCAGGGCCAGCAGGTTAATCGTGCTGCATTGAATGCGTTATTTGATCAGCTGATGGTGATCAACCCCAGTATAGAAATTTACCTGCTCGACCTGCAAGGCAAGATCATGGCTTTCTCGGCCCCGGAAGGCAAGGTAAAGAGAACGACAATAGCGTTGGAACCGATCAAGCAGTTTCTCGAAGCGGGCGAGCGGTTACCGATTGAAGGTGATGATCCGCGCCACCCCACGGACCAAAAAGTTTTCTCGGCGGTAAAGATAGTCAATAGTGATGGCTCACAGGGATACTTGTATATCGTGCTTGGTGGTGAAAAATATGACGACATAGTGCAGTTGCTACGTGAAAGTTACATCCTCGATTCCGCATTAATCGTATTACTCGCTGCGCTCGCCGCCGCGCTACTATGTGGCCTGATTGTGTTTGCCCTGCTTACCCGGCGATTGCGCGCGCTCGGCCGTACGATGAAAAAATATATCGGCAAGTGTGGTGAATTTGACCGCTCAGTGCACTTCTCCAGCAGTTCACAAAGCAACGACGAGATTGACGAGCTCGGCCTGCAGTTTAATACGATGGCTGAAAAAATTAATCAACAAATTGACGAACTGCGACGCATGGATGGCATGCGCCGTGAAATGGTGGCCAATGTCTCGCATGATTTGCGTACACCCTTGACGACTATGCGTGGTTATCTTGAAACCCTGTTGCTGAAAAATGACGAACTTTCAGAAGCTGATCAAAGACAGTATTTGCAAACGGCACTATTGCACAGTCAGCGCCTGGGGAATTTGGTAGAGAAATTGTTTGAATTAGCGAGGCTAGACTCCTGTGAGTCGGTAGTCTATTCAGAACCATTCTCGATGGGCGAACTGGTGCAAGATGTGGCCCAATCCTTCGAGTTACGCGCACGGCAAAAAAAGATTCGTCTGGCTGTGAATTTAAATCCACAGGTACCGCTTGTTTATGGCGATATCGGTATGATGCAACGCGTATTGGAGAATCTTCTAGAGAACGGTTTACGCCATACACCGGGTGGCGGGCGGGTCAGCATCAACGTCGATCTCGACTCGACGAATGTTGTGGTACGAGTCGCTGACAATGGTTGTGGGATTCCAGAGAAGGATGTGCCAAGAATATTCGAGCGCTTTTATCAACAGGATAAAAATACTTCGGATAATAACAGCGCCGGTCTCGGCCTGGCCATCGTCAAGCGAATTCTTGAGTTGCATGGCAGCGTTATTAAAGTCCACAGCGAACTCAATCGCGGTACAACCTTCACCTTCGAACTCGGTGCCAGTACCTAATACGCAGGTTGGGCCGAGAGACGATGCCCAACGCATAGATTCAGACTAACCGTGTTGGACTCGGCACCAACAGTAGGCGCTTTAGGCAAGCCTGGCCCAACCAATATGCTCACTAAAATCGTCGTTCCCGTGAAAGCAGGAATGACGAGCTTGACTAAATACTCTCTATTCTCCACTTACGATGTTACGAATTCGTGACATTTTTGGGACTATAGCGTGAAGCTACCGTCAGATACTGGGCTCTCTTAACCATAAATGAGGAGAGTCACGTAATGAAAATTTCGATACTGTTAGGCGCAGCATTATTTATTAGTACAGCGATGATAATTGATAGTGCTGCATACGCGAATGAGCGATCACGAAATTCGGTGCCTAAGCCGCAGCCGGTGATCTATGTAACCTCGCAAGGTCTGTTTTATGACTCAATTGTACTCGCAGATCTGCCATTTAAAGGCAATTTCCAGGAACTGGAAATGGATGGTCCCAGTGGGTTACAAACCGAATTTGGGCTAGGGGGTCTTGGTTATGTAGGTGGCCGTTGGTGGGTAGATGCGAACACCAATGATGTAATGGACGCAGATGATGTGTACTTCCTATGCCCATTGTTGGGACCGGGCCGCGCAAATCCCTAATTCAAAAAACAGGATCTATTGCTAGTATCTAGAACAGAACCTGCGTTGAGCAAGATAGGAACCGCATCACGCGGTTCCTGTTTTTTTATCTACTGCCTAACTTTGCACAATTTCCATCGCAACGCGTTCTCCCGATCTAATCGCGCCGCCCATATACGACCAGACTTCTTCGTCACAGGCTTCCCCGGCAAAATAAATATTGCCCCCTCGGTTACCCACAACGCTCCACACCAGACGGTCATGGTATGCACGCCTGGCGATACAAAAGCGCCTTTAGAAAATGGGTTTTGCCACCAGTTTGAAACCAGCGCCTTGCCGGTATACTTGGCACTGATGTCGGGACATATCTGCTCCATCTGGACCATTGATCGATCGACATCGAGCGGGTCAGCCACACCGTGGTAAATGTCAAGGCCGCTAATCGCCGGTCTGAGTGTTTTACCTTCGATGCCGTCATTATAGTTGACTAGTACGCCCAGCGGTGACGGATTATCCGGTTCTCCTTCCCAGGTAGAGATAAACCCATCGGGATTAGAGTAGGCGCGCGCGGCCTGATTTATTGCCTCGCCATCGATGGTATGCACCCTGCGCTGCGAAGGCGAGATTTCACATAGGCATCAGGCCCGCTCCCATGCCAATTCCGCCCATAGTTTTCATGAAATCCCGGCGTTGCTTATCTTCCAGACGCTCGGCCTGTAATTTAATCCGTAGTTCCTTGTCCTGGCCCAGTAACTCGCCAATTAGAACCCCGGATTTTTCTGAGCGTAAGGCCGCCTGGTGTATTCGTCTCAACAGGGCCGTTATATTCGAATAATTCAAACCTTTCATGAAGATTCCTCCTTTAATTTTTTGATCTTGAAAACAGTGATATATAGGTGATCTTTAGTGCCACTAAACCCAGAAAAGCACTACCTTATTTTAAATCCATGGCTGTAAATCACTGACTTTATTAGCACCTGCTGATACTACATAGAAGGTCCTAGAAGGTTCCGATGGAGCCGGAATTTCAATCGAGGTGTTGGCATCGATAATATATGAGTTTTTACGGAACAGGATAGACTTAAAAAATTGATCAGGATATATAGAAGTTATGGGTTTTTATCGAACCGTCAAAAATTTGGCTTATCCCGCCCATATTCAGGGGGTTTTTTGGCAATACTGCCTATACTCAAGATTGTCAATAAATGGATTAAGACCTTTAACTTGAAGCTTAAAAAAACGGAATCCCGGGAATTGCATGAATCCCATCAGCTGCTTCTCAACGAGAATGCCAGCCTGCGCCAGAAACTCGAAAAGTTCGAGGCACTCTCAAGTGCCCAGGAAGATCGGCTGCAAGTCCTCGCGTCGCAGATCAAACTCGGGTTTTGGGAATGGGATGAGGTTGAGAATTGTGCGGCGTTTTATTCGGAAGAAATGGCGAAAATCTTTGGTGTCAGCCTGACGGATCTATACGACCGATTTAAGACCGAAGAAGGCTTTTATAGCTACATTCATCCAGACGATATCGAACACTACCGGAATAACCAGAGCCGTGGCCGAAAATACTGGGACCTGCCAGAACACAATATCGTATTCGACTATCGCATCATAAGACCCGATGGACAGCTACGCCATTTGCGGGAATCGAAATACGGGGCGGCCGAAGATAATCGCAAGATCATTTATTCCTATGGCGCGATACAGGACATTACCGAATACCAGAAATCTATAGACGATCTCAAACTGGGCGAAGAGCGATACCGTACATTGATATCGCAAATGCCGATTGGTTTGCAGGAGGAAGACTATAGCGCGATTAAAAAAGTGGTCGACAAGCTTCTATTCAAAGGTGTCGAAAATCTACAGGAATACCTTGAAAGTCACCCGAAGGTATTACGCGAAATGGTATCTAGTACGCACATCACCAATGTTAATGAAAACTTGCTGAAAATTCACCGCGCGGAATCGAAGGAGAAGTTTCTCGAAACGGAAGCAGATATTGACGATTGGTGGGATGCCGAATGGGTAGAATTTTATGCCGCGGAAATTAATGGCTTGGCAGGACCGGACAAATATTACGAGGCAGAGCGGGTAGATACGCGGCCCGATGGGTCGTACTTTGAAACACGTTCGGTGTCGACCCTGGTGCGTGGCTATGAAGATAGCTGGTCGAGAGTGATCACCATGCATGAGGATATTACCCACCGAAAAAGAAACGAGGTCGCTTTAATAGACGCAAAAAAGTTGGCTGAAAAAGCCAGTCAGGCAAAATCCGAGTTTTTATCCAGCATGAGCCATGAATTGCGCACACCGTTGAATGCAATTCTGGGTTTTTCGCAACTGATTGAAAAAGTTGAAGGTACTGGTGAGGACTTGCAACTCAATGCCCACAGGATTAATCAGGCTGGAAGGCATTTGCTGAACTTGATCGAAGAAATTCTGGATCTGTCACAAATCGAATCTGGGGAAGTCGAATTATCAATGGAGCCAGTTTCATTAGTAAATGTTATCAGTGACAGCGTAACCTGGGTCGATGCACTTGCGAAAAAACGGCGGGTTAAAATTTATTTTGACCCGGCAGTATTTGAAGGTGTCCTGGTCGAGGCCGATGCAAACAAACTCAAACAGGTTTTCCTCAACCTGTTAACCAATGCAGTGAAATATAACAGTCAGGGGGGCACTGTCAGCATTAGTTGTAGCAAACCAAAAAAGTGCAGCAAACCAGGAAAAGGTCGTGTTCGCATCGGTATTAAGGATACAGGTCATGGTATTTCGAAGGATCATCTGGATGAACTGTTCCAGCCCTTCAACCGTTTGGGTGCAGAATTCAGTGATACTGAGGGCACCGGTATCGGACTGGTTATTACACGCAAGCTGGTTAAGTTGATGAACGGCCAACTTGATTTCAAAAGTACAGAGGGAAAAGGTAGTTTGTTCTGGGTAGAATTACAGTCCGCGCATAATGCGAAGACAAAGGTTAAGGCCAGAGTTACAGATAAAGTTACTGTTATCGAAGCTGGGATTAGCCAACGGCCAAACATAGGTTATCCCGGTGTAAACCCACATATTCTGGTTGCGGAAGACAATGTGATCAATCAGCACTTGATAGCCGCTCAAGTGAAATCACTTGGCTATAACGCCGATTACGCGATAAACGGCGCCGAAGCACTGGAACTATGGCAAAGCAATAAATACGATTTATTGGTGACAGATATTCGCATGCCGGTAATGGATGGTATTGAATTAGCTAAACAGTTGCGATCGATGGAGACCGGCGCCAGCCAGTCGACCCCGATCATAGCGATTACCGCGAATGCTATGCGCGAGGATGTGAGGCGCTGTCGAAGAGCTGGAATTGACGATGTGATTGCAAAACCAGTTGACCTTGATGATTTAGCGCGCGTGATAGAAAAATGGTTACCCAAAGGGGAAGCTGATGAAAACCAGATTCTGGACAATGACAATAATTTGGTCAGCACAAGCGATGAGGCCATTGATATTTCTGTTCTTCAGCTGTCGATAGGCAACAAACTGGAAGCACATCGAGAGGTACTGAGTTCGTATGTCGATGCCTTACCGGAAGCGCTGGGAGATATCCAGATTGCCTTCGCCTGGCGCAATCAAGACCAATTGGCTGACCATGCCCACAAGCTGAAATCTTCAAGCCGAAGTATGGGTGCGAATAAACTGGCTGACCTCTGTCATGTTATCGAACTGGCGAGTAGGGAAAATCGCTGGGATGATATTGACAAAGCGGTGCCCCGTCTGCAAGCGAATGCTCAGCAGGTAGAAACATTTGTGCAAGCGTTCTGTGGTCAACCCTCGGTAACGGCACCGGTTATTACTCCGGTAACAGGGGATGATATTACTGACATCAACCTCTCTATCCTGGTGGTTGATGACGACTATATCATGCACAAAATGACTAAACTGATGTTCAATGATTTGGGTATTCGAAAAGTGCAAAGTGCCCTGTCTGGCCCGCAGGGTCTGAAAATAATTGACAATCAACAGCAAGTTATCGACGTGGTGATCTGTGATTTAAACATGCCAGAGATGGATGGCATTGAATTCACTCGCCATTTGGCCAAACGAAATTTTTCAGGTTCCCTGATTATAACCAGCGGTGAAGATATCAGAATTCTGAAGACCGTGGAAAAACTCGCTATCGAGCACGATTTACATGTGCTGGGTGTAATGGAAAAGCCGGTTGCGCCGACAAAGCTGATCCAAATGCTGCAGATTCTGGATCAGGCCAACTCAGAAAAGTCCGTTATTGCAATTGAAGCCTTTAGCGTGAAAGATCTGTCGAAAGCCATTAAATATGGTGAGATGGACACCTATTTTCAACCAAAAATCGATGTCGTTACCCGCCAGGTTGTAGGTGTGGAGGCACTGGTTCGCTGGAACCATCCATCGGAAGGCGTTATTACCCCGGAGCTTTTCGTGCCATTAGCCGAAGACAATGATCTGATTCGCGAATTGACTCTGGCCGTATGCGAGCAGGCATTGCGACATGCGGTTAGTTTGCAGCGACAGGGTTTCAATCTCAATATAGCGATCAATATCTCGGTCGATGCTTTGAATGACCTCAGCTGGCCAGACGCAATGACCACTGAAATCGAAGCCTGTGGATTGCAGGCTTCGGCAATAACGCTTGAAATTACTGAAAGCCGTTTAATGGAACATATATCGGTTGCCCTTGAAATTTTAAGCCGCTTGAGTCTAAGGCGATTTAACCTGTCGATCGACGATTTTGGTACCGGTTATTCGTCGATGGAACAACTTCAGCGCATCCCGTTTTCTGAATTGAAAATCGACCGGGCGTTTGTGCGCGGTGCAAGCGAAGACGAATCGGCAAGGGCCATTCTCGAATCCAATGTGCTGCTCGCCAAAAAACTTAATATGACAATTGTGGCGGAAGGCGTCGAGACCCAGCAGGATTGGGATTTGGTTGCTGAACTCGGTTTCGATCAGGTGCAGGGATATTACATTGCAAAACCAATGCCGATCGAAAAACTCTGTGAATGGTTGATGACTCAGAAGGTAAATACTGACGCATAGCTCCTGCCTGAATTAATATATTAGGGACATGTTTCGGCGGTTCCTTTGTGTTCCTTGAATGACTACCCGTATTCAATTAAAAATAACACCAGCCTATATTAATTTCTGCGCTTGAAAACTCTACCGCGAAACCCCAATTAGTAATTACGAACGCCATGTCTCTCTGAGAATGATGTTCTACGTGACATTTTTAAAACTAATTGCTTCTAATGGAGAATTTGCTATGACTAGAATAGATTTAACCCCACTTTACCGAAGCAGCATCGGATTTGATCGTATGGGTTCATTACTCGATTCCGCGCTGCGTTCCGAAAAAACCACAGGTGGTTATCCACCTTACGATATCGAAATTCGTGGTGATGATCGGTATGCGATTACCCTGGCTGTTGCCGGATTTGAGCAAAGCGAGTTAGACATACAGGTAGAAAAAAGTGTGCTCACAGTTCGCGGCAAAAAAGCCGAGGATCAATCAGAGCGCAACTATCTGTACCAGGGCATTGCCAATCGTGCGTTTGAACGCAAGTTCAATCTTGCCGATCACGTCGAAGTTTCTGGCGCCGATATGAATAACGGGCTTCTGACAATCAGCCTGGTGAAAGAAATACCAGAGGCTATGAAGCCGAAGTCGATTGCCATTAATGTTTCTGGCAATGTGCTGGAACACCAGTCCGAAAGCGAAAAGGCAGCCTAGCCTTTAACGACATGATAAACCGGGCAGCGGTAACACGCCGCTGCCTGTCGTTATCACAGACAAAATCCATTCTACATCTGTTCTAAGCCGCCGTTTCAGAAAAAATTCGAGCAAAAATGTACGCGCTCTATAGGCACTTTTTTTAATAATTCGCTCAACAACGCCGTGGATTTGCGGCCAAATTTATTGCCTACGGGCTGTGACCAGCTATCCAGTGCTGGGATGTAATTGCGCTTACCCAACGCTTCGATCCGGTCTAGCAGGTGAATAAGAACCTTATGATTGCTGTTATTAAGCCATGTTTTCAACCCCGCGGATAGTTCTACTGTGTTGGTGACAGGCGCTGAATTCAGTATTTTATTTTGTATGAATAGCTTAGTGCTTGATGTATTTCTTTGTGTCGAACCATGGGCGGATCTGGGTGATTATGAGAATATGGAAAACACGCTGAATCGCGAATACATCTTGTAGGCCTAACCGAATGGCTGCTCATGGCCGATACTGTTGAAAAACTCCAAATTTTTCGACCGGACAAAACCATTTGCGTTTTAAGCTTCTTATCGAACTTACCCCACGGAGGGGATCATATTAATCGTGATCTGTTCTTACAAAGTCACTGCTAAACTCTCGAACGTATCAACAAGTGAAGTTCAGGTTATTTTAGTTTTCAACGGGGATTTCTCCCATCCAAATTATCGAGTTTTTCAACAGTATCGGCCGTGAGTCGTCCTTCTAGGCTAGGATTTAAACGGCTGCTATCTGGAAAGCAGTCGTCCAAAAACCATCGATCATAGGCAGGAGTGTGCCGTTTTTTGCCGATTAGATTTTGCAGATGAATGGCTGCAACCAGGGAGCGGCTGTTCAGAATTTTATAACGAAGGGGTAGTTGGTGCCTTTTCTGCCACTTAGTTTAAAAACAAATGCTTCTCAATTTTTCACTTCCCCTTTTATCTCTTTTCACCAAAATGATATGTTACCCACACGAAATCCTGCAGCATTTCGTGTTACTCTTGTCCGGCTAATCGCGTAAATACTAAGGAGGTAACTGAAGTGAACAAGACTCGCAGGTCATTTTTGTACGCCCTCGGCACCGGTGTTATTGCCATACCGTTGAGCACCCTGACCCGCCAGGGAAGTGCATTTGCGGCCGATGCCCCGAAACTGGACCTTGAGGACCCCACCGCAAAGGCGCTGGGGTATGTCCACGAGTCCCCGGATGCGACGAAACTTTGTGTGGGATGTCAACTCTACACCGGCGCAGCCGACGCAGAATGGGGCCCATGTGCGATATTCCCCGGGAAACTGGTCAGTGCCAAGGGTTGGTGTAAATCCTGGGTCGTGAAGGCCGGATAAAGCCTAGATAGTTTCGATCCAGGAATAGCCCAACGTTTTTAGTAGAGCGCTCCCAGGCTCCGCTGGAAATAAAAAATGGCCGCTGAATATTTTGGCTGCTAAGGTCTGCTGTGTGCCCAGGCTGTGTGAAAACTCGAAAAATTAGCACCAGTTAAAAAATATTTCCCACAATCAGATTAAAATCATCATAAATTTGTATGCAATTCCCCACTTTTAAGTCCAAACTAGTAAAAATAAGGAACAGATTCACCACATTTATTTTTCGAAAATAGTTTTCACACCGCCTGTGCCGGAAGCAGAAGTAATTCCAGGAATTCTGAATGGCAGCTTTCTAAGAAGCAGTCGTTAAGAATATTCTTGGGGAGGTCTTAAAAGTGCTGCCATAAGAGACGTTTAACTGGACAATTCTTTGCGCGTTTTAGCTAGACGAAATTGCGATTGATACCCGGGCGAACTATTCCGATAGCAACCGAACCAGTTTGCGAGTCCCTATTCCTTTTAGATCGACCTCTCCCCAGTCGGTAAATGCATAATCGCCACCTTCGACAATTCCTTGGGTTACAGTTGTCGTGAGCACTTCCCCTGCATCCGCCCAGTCCGCAACTCGTGAGGCGATATTCACGGCCATGCCGTGCAAATCCCCATTAGACCACTGAATTTCACCTGTATGTAGTCCAGCCCGTATCGGGTGCCCGGACTCATTCGCACTTTTTACCAGCAAACGGGCGGCACGCAATCCGTCACCCGGGACTTCGAATGCGGCCTTGACGCCATCTCCTGTAAATCGAATTACCTTGCCGCGGCACTGTTCGATAATGGTGGATAAACTTGTCTCAAACATACTGATTTTTTCGGTCCAGATCTGATCGCCTAACTCCTTCTGCTGCTCCGTTGATCCGACGATATCGGTAAACAAGACCGTGTAGATGGTCCGCGCCGACGATTCCTTTAACTGACTGGGAGGAAGGTCTGTGATGAACTGCTCTATACTATCCTGCAAATGAGGAACCACCTTTGGATCGCACATGGGTGCGTGGTTATTAGAATCGAGTTCGAGGTATTTGGCTCCCGGGATATGCTGGGCAAAATATCTGCCATGTTGAACCGGGTATAATTGATCATCTTTGCCATGTACGACAAGGGTTGGTTTGGTTACATGACGCAGCATGGGACGCAAGTCGAATCCCATCAGGCAGCACCAGATAAAACGGTGCGAAGCTGGTGATGCCGTTGCATGCATATACTCGACATTCGGTTCGAGATCTTCAGGCTCCGAGCCTGGGAACATCATTTTCGTGAAATCCAGGCACCACTTTGAAAAATCGGAATCGATATCCTCCAGCGAACGTTCCCAATCAAAAAGAGTGTTGGTATCAGTCAGGTCAGCATACGGGTCTTTAGCATCACAGCACACCCCCTCAATTAGGATTAAGGCTCTTACCTGCTCAGGATAAGCAAGCGCGTAAAGAACAGCTAAAGGAGCACCTTGTGACAAGCCGCATACGATGAGTTTCTTACTATCAGTGGCAACTCGTACTGCCTCGACATCAACGACCTGTTGGTCCAGATTGAGAGGACGGGCGCTTCGGTCCGACACTCCCGTCGCGCGTTTGTCGAAGTTAATGACGCGCCCGAAGCGGCCAAGAAAATTTTCCCACTCAACACTCGCGGGGAAGTATCGTTCGATGGCCAGGTTTGAATATGCGCCTGGCACATAGATTAACGATTGCACACCTTCACTAGATACGGTGTAACCAATCGATATGCCTTCGGACTTCGTGTACTGGATTGCCATTATTGGAGTCAGACAGTTTTGTTTACCTGAATTGTACTCTGGTTGGCATTTACTATCACATGCCTGAATATATTCGGCCCCGATCGCAAAAGTTGAGTGTCCGACAGGTGCCGAACTTTGCCGATTTCTTCCTGTATTCGAATGACTGCAACCTGGAAGCGGGCATTCAAATTCACTCTAGAAATCTCCGGTTCGTTTCCACTGCTGTCATTCATACTGGTGTACCGTATCGACAGGTCAGTGGCTAACCGGTCATTATCGCTACCTGTTACAGTGAATAGGTACAATGTGCCATAAACGGGTGAAAATTCAATAGATCGGAATGATTTGCGGCTCATCTCTGGAATTTGTGTAACAAACCCAGTCGTTCAGCGGCGAATTGCAGTCGTCGACAATAGCCGATCTTCGATAGCAAAGCCGATCTTCCCCCTCGAACACAATGCCATCGATGTATTCCCCATCGATTTTAACGCCCGGAAATTCGAGGATCTCTTCAATAAAGACCGGCGAGTCAGGCCCCACGGCCACTTCGACATCGCAAATGAATTCCCAAAGTTCGGTCTTAAGAATAATTTTTCCAGCGTACGCGTTATTGTTTATGATCCACAGGGGTAATAGCACAATCATCTTGAGCAGAAACGATTTCATCCATAACTCCAAAAATCCAGGAAGTATGCAATATACACCCTGAGTTAGTTAAAACGATATATCTTGATGGAATATCCATGCTAATACGTAGTCTAGTGACCGTTATGAGTCATGAAGAGCCAGTTTCTAGTGCTGGCAGGAATGGCTGGAATGTCCAGAACTTGTCGTCCAGTTAGATAAATCTGAATGACAGCAATGTGCCGGATGTTGCCGTTGTAGGCTAGGATTTAAACGGCCGCTATCGGGAAAGCAGTCGTTCAAAAACCATTGATCATCGGCAGGAATCGACCCAATCGAGACATCAACAATGCAGAATTCAATACTGGCGGGCAAGTTTCTATTCTTCAGGCAACCCCGCCAGTCGCAGCCCACGAACATAGGTTTATTAATCCGTTGGATATATCCCTTAACTAATTGAAATTAAACAATTTAAAATACTGGACTAAATAAATAGTCCACTATCAGTCCACTAGAACACCGAAAACGGCCTGAATGAAACCCAGTATTAACAGGGCATAACTAAAGAGAGAGTTTTCGGTTGATATTGGCTTGCGTTGCCTGGTACTGGACTAAATTTGGACTAAATGGTGTTTTTGATGAAATTCAAGGTTTGCGGGGAAAAGTGCTAAACCGTTGATTTATATATTGGTACCGGGGGGGGGACTCGAACCCCCAAGGTGTTACCACCAGCGGATTTTGAATCCGCCGCGTCTACCAGTTCCGCCACCCCGGCAAGAGCAGCGCATTCTAATTCAAAATAATTCTGAGTGGTAGCCTATTCTGAGAATGGGTATCATGCGCTATTTTCCAATCAGCCACTGATGCAGCCTAGCCCACATATTGTATGAAGGCGGTGACGACTGATGAGTTTTATCTATAAAATCAAATTATTAGGCTCGAATACTATGGATTCCGAAAAATACAGTTTATACCTGAACGAAGTCAGGAAAAATCTGGCTGCTCCCGGCAACCTGCTCCTGCGTTACTCTACCACCTACATCCCTGTAGGCGATCTTGATCGATCCCCCTTGATCCATAGCTACGGCTATGCATCGGCGGGCGATCGACCAACCTTGTTTGCCAGGTTTTCCCTGAGCTTCGTTCCCTTTATATAATATGCGGGCTAGCGATTTCGATTACCAACTACCTGAACATTTAATTGCGCAAGCACCGTTGGATGAACGCAGCGCGTCTCGTTTATTGGTGGTTAATTCGATCAATGAAACCCTTGTGGATCGGCAATTTTCTGATCTTGCCGAATTTGTCGAGGGGGGTGATTTACTTGTATTCAATGATACCAGGGTGATTCCGGCGCGATTATTCGGGCAAAAGCAAAGCGGCGGTAAACTTGAAGTCATGGTTGAGCGCGTGCTTGACAGAGAATATTTACGCGCGCATATCCGTTCGAGTAAAGCGCCGAAGCCAGGAAGCCGGCTGGTACTGGAAAAGGAAATAAAATGCGTCATGGTTAAGCGTGAAAATGACCTGTTTGTTTTGCAGCAGCAGGGCGGAAAATCCTGGCCGGAGTTGCTCGAACAATACGGCCATGTGCCTTTACCGCCTTATATCAGGCGTGCAGATGAAAAAGCGGACCGAGAACGTTACCAGACTGTGTATGCGCAATTCCCGGGGGCGGTGGCGGCACCAACAGCAGGCCTGCATTTCGATGCGGCGATGATCGATCGACTGATTTCTCGAGGGGTTAATACTAGCTATATCACGCTACATGTTGGTGCGGGTACCTTCCAGCCAGTGCGCGGGGATGATATCGATAATCATGTGATGCACGCCGAGCGGATTGATGTGACGCAGCGGGTATGCGATGCGGTGTTCGAAACTCAGCAGGCAGGAAAGCGTGTGATCGCAGTCGGCACCACAGTGGTTCGTAGTCTCGAGACTGCAGCAGCGACTGGCAAATTATTGCCGCTAGTTGGTGAATCTACACTATTTATAAAACCGGGATTCGAGTTCAATGTGGTCGATGCAATGGTGACTAATTTTCATTTGCCAAAATCAACGCTATTAATGCTAGTGAGTGCATTTGCCGGCACCGATATTATTCGCCGGGCTTATGCGCACGCGATACTGCAGCAATATCGATTCTTCAGCTATGGTGATGCGATGCTGATCACGTCGAAAACAACCGACCCGTATATTGAATGAAGGAAATGAGGCTCGATGCAATTTAATTTAACCCACAACGACGGCCGCGCTCGCCGTGGCCGTCTGACCTTTGAACGGGGTATCGTCGAAACCCCCGCATTTATGCCGGTCGGAACCTATGGCACGGTGAAGGCTATGACGCCCGAAGAACTAACTGATATCGGTGTACAGATCATTCTCGGTAATACTTTTCACCTGATGCTGCGTCCTGGCACCGAGATCATCAAGAAACACGGCGATTTGCACGATTTCATGCATTGGCAGGGGCCAATACTGACCGATTCGGGCGGCTTCCAGGTATTTAGCCTCGCTAAAATGCGCAAAATCAGCGAAGACGGTGTGCAGTTCAATTCCCCGGTTGACGGTTCTCGAGTTTTCCTCAGCCCCGAAGTATCGATGCAGGTGCAGCGTGATCTGGGTTCAGATATTGTAATGATCTTCGACGAATGTACGCCGTATCCGGCGGACGAGAATGTTGTACGATCTTCGATGGAATTGTCACTGCGATGGGCGGCACGTAGCAAGACCGCGCATGGCGATAATGCAAATGCATTATTCGGTATTGTTCAGGGTGGCACCTATGCGGATTTGCGTCGCCAGTCGGCCGAAGGTTTAAAGGCTATCGGATTTGACGGTTATGCGATCGGTGGCTTATCGGTAGGCGAACCGGCCAACGAACGTAATGCAATACTTGATGTCTGTTTACCCGAACTGCCACTCGATAAACCGCGTTATCTAATGGGTGTCGGCAAGCCCGAGGACTTGATCGAAGGCGTGCGTCGCGGTGTAGACATGTTTGATTGCGTGATTCCAACACGTAATGCACGTACCGGATTCCTTTACACGTTTACCGGTATTGTGCGAATTCGAAATAGCCGTTATGCCGAAGATACACGCCCGATAGACGAACTATGTAATTGTTACACCTGTCAGTATTACTCGCGTGCATATCTCAGACACCTCGATAAATGTGGAGAGATTCTAGGAGCACGGTTGAATACGATTCATAATTTGTATTTTTTTCAGGACTTGATGCGACAGATTCGCACGGCAATTGAAACAGGTAAATATGATGATTTTTGCCAACATTTCTACCAAATTTACCAATCATCTGATTAGCCTGAAATTCTCACCAGGCATTTTTCATTCCGCCTTGTGAGAACCTCGAGCTAGTGACATAATACGCGCCGCTCAGGACGCTGACTGGTGACAGTTACCGACTGATTCAATACTTCGATATAACCAAAGGTAAGTAAATCATGAGTTTTTTTATTAGTGACGCGATGGCCCAGAGCGCAGGTGGCCAATCCGGAGGGTTTGATTTCACTGCAATTCTTCCACTCGTTATCATGTTTGGTATTTTTTATTTTTTGCTGATCAGACCCCAACAGAAAAAAGCCAAGGAACATAAAAGCCTGGTCGCAGCTCTGAAAAAAGGTGATGAAATTATCACCAATGGTGGTTTGCTGGCGAAGGTAACCGACGTCGGAGACAATTTTTTGACCTGCCAGATTGCCGAAAATGTGGAAATAAAAATACAAAGCCACGCAGTCACCACGGTATTGCCGAAGGGCACCATCAAAGGTCTATAAAGCCATATGGTTAATCAATACGCGCCGTGGAAGTATATTCTACTTTCCCTGATTGTCCTGCTCGGCCTGGTTTATGCAACACCAAATTTGTATGGTGAAGACCCGGCGGTGCAAATTTCGCACCGGGTTAATCTGATAGATGAAGTCGAACTCACGCATATCGGCGATCTACTCAAAAACGAGGGCGTCGATTATCGCTCGATCGATCTGGAAACCGGTTATTTGTTAATTCGGTTTGATTCCGAAGAACTACAACTCAGGGCGGCTACCCAGATTAGCGACCTTTTGGATAAAATCGATAAGCGTTATGGTGTGGCGTTAAATCTCGCGCCGGCAACACCGGAATGGTTGACTAATCTGAATGCATTACCGATGTACCTGGGACTCGACTTGCGTGGTGGTGTTCACTTCCTGATGGAGGTGGATATGGATTCCGCCATCGAAAAGTCGTTAGAACGCGCAGCTGGAGAAATCCGTAGTTTTATGCGCGGTGAAAAAATACGTTATAAGAGCGTACAGGCCAGCAAAGAAAAAATCAGCGTTCGCTTTAGCAGCGTCACCGAACGTGATTCCGCCAGATTGACACTCGAAGATGAATATCGCGATTTTCTGTTTAACGACAGCAACGACGATCGCAGCTGGTTCGTCGAACTGAGCTTAAACCAGAATGCGTTGCTGGAGGAAAAGAAATCCGCCATCGAGCAAAATATTTCAACCCTGAGAAATCGTGTCAACGAACTGGGTGTGGCTGAACCCGTGATTCAGCGCCAGGGTGACGACCGGGTAGTGGTGCAGTTGCCAGGGGTGCAGGACACTGTACGCGCCAAGGAAATCCTCGGCGCTACCGCAACCCTCGAATTTCGCCTGGTTTACGGCAGCTTTGCCGACTGGAACGCCGCTGCAGCCTCGGGTAAAGCACCACTGGGCGCAAAAATGTATCAACGAAGTGATGCAAGCCCGGTTCTGTTAAAGCGCAGCGTGATAGTCACTGGTGACCAGATCGTCGGCGCCGCATCGGGAATTGATACGCGTTCTGGAACGCCTAACGTGACGATTACGATGAATGCAAAAGGTGCCGATCGCATGAGTAAAATCACGCGCGATAACATC
>Ga0255051_10000096_pt1 | contig 31283 bp, 25 predicted proteins | sample JV7_2_9_MG_FD_181719 | JGI IMG/M metagenome (GOLD analysis project Ga0255051, IMG submission 181719) | Seawater microbial communities from Jervis Inlet, British Columbia, Canada - JV7_2_9 | ecosystem: Environmental > Aquatic > Marine > Inlet | place: Canada: British Columbia | collected 2016-10-06
TTTTCACTAGTATAGAAACCGAGTTATTCGTATTAGGCACAGCTGGAACGATATGGCGGTTAAAAAACGCATCCAGTCGAATAAAGTGCCTGCTACTGAATGATGTCAAGAGTCTGATTAGGGCACTAAGCGGACTTACAGTCAATATAATCGAATGTCCGCTTTTGAAGGAAATCGCTAATAGAATTAAAGCATGATTCATTTTTTCTGAGTGTTCATTGAACACCTCAATTCATAAATATATTGTTATACAGATATTTTGAGAGTAGAGACTCCGATGAGTAGGAGATTTGTAGGGAGCAGTTATGCACTGTTATGCATTGTAGTGAAAAATAGCGCAACGGGTGTACAAGTAAGTTATTGATTAATAAACGTTTATTTACGCCTTGTCATACTCATAATGATGGGGTCCCCTGTTCGAATCAGGGCATAGCCACCATTTTTTCAATAGAATAGACTCTACTAGTCTTTCCTATAATTTTTGGGGTTACACGGGCCCAGAGGAAAGAAATGGTAAAGCGGACGGAAGCGCTGCCCATTACACGCCAGTGCGAGTTGCTGGATTTGCCACGATCAACGTTCTATCACGTATCACAGCCAGTGTCGCCGGCCGAACTGGATCTGATGAAGCGGATTGATCATTGCCACATGAAATATCCCTTCTACGGCAGTCGCCGAATCCGGGACTGGCTGGCCGATGAAGGTCATCTGGTGAACCGCAAATGCGTACAGCGACTAATGCGCACCATGGGGATAGTGGCGGTGTATCCGAAACGCAATCTGAGCTTGGCAAACCAGGCCCACATGGTCTATCCGTATCTGCTGAGAAACCTCGAAATCGACCGTCCCAATCAGGTCTGGGCCAGTGACATCACTTACATTTCGATGGCCAAAGGCTTTGTGTATCTGGTGGCCGTGATGGATTGGTACTCCCGGCGAGTGCTCACCTGGCGGCTTTCCAATACGCTGGATGCTCACTTCTGCGTCGATGCCCTGGAAGAGGCTATCAAGCACTACGGTCCCCCGGAGATCTTCAATACCGATCAGGGTAGCCAGTTCACCAGCGAAGAATTTACCGGTCTGCCCAAGAAGCATGACATCAAGATCAGCATGGATGGCAAAGGTCGGTGGCTGGGCAATGTGTTTGTTGAACGCCTGTGGCGCAGTGTGAAATACGAGGAGGTATACCTGAAAGCCTACGACAGCGTCGCCGACGCCAGACAATCACTGGAAAAGTACTTTACGTACTACAACCAGAAAAGACGCCACCAATCACTTGACCGGCAGACACCGGACCGCGTTTACTATCCACAAGCTGCCAGGGAGGCAGCGTGACCCGAGGATGCACTTATCGAACTGTCCAATTTATGGGGTCCATTTCTAAGATTCAGAATACGATAAATACCTGGCGAATATTTCGCTCAATGCCCTGATTTAACGGTTAACGCCTGCATTCCCGCCAAAGCATCATATCGTCCCGCGCTGTAATCGAAAATTATGCTATAACACTTGACTTGAAATTATTTGGGAATATAATCCCAAATTAAAATGAACCATTAAATTTTTAAAAATAGCAATCCAGGTCATGATTGCCCGACGACACCAAAGGCTAGGGGAAAATGTATGAATAACTTACTCGAAGTATTAACACACTCAAATTTGCTAATATATTTTACCTTCGACGTTGTTACCGTGTCGATTCTGGCTTACGGTATTTACTTCAAACGATATTTTGACCGTGACGCAGTAACTGCGGCGGTACTGTTTAATATATTTGTGTTCGGCGTAGTAACAGCCTTCCAGAATCTCAGCGAAGGCATGGGGATCGGCTTTGGATTTGGACTTTTCGCAATACTTTCACTCATTACGCTGCGTAGTGAAGTCCTCACTAAAACCGACATTACCTACTTTTTTGGCGCCCTGGCAATTGCGCTGATCAATGCGCTTTCTCTGCCCTCAATCGAACTAGTGGCCACACTGAATGTTATTGCGCTGTTAGCGGCATGGATTGTAGATCATCCCAAATTACTCAGCGAGATGCAGAATACAAAAGTGGTACTTGATCATATTCCCGAGTCAGTTCTCAATGAATCTGATGAGGCACACGAATATCTGAGCAATAAATTCTCTGTTACTGTTATTTCATATCGTGTGGTCAGAATCGATGAAGTGAATGATACTGCCCAACTCGACATTGCCTATAAAAAAACAGAAATGAGATCAAAACAATATCAGCAAAAAATACCATCCCATGAATACAACACTTGATAATTCGATGAGTGATAGATAACACAGTGAGTGATAATACGATGAGCCCTATTCCAAATCTTGACAGTTTCGACTCGCTTAGCCTGAAGGAACTCAACAACAAAGCTGACATGCTGACACGTATCGATAACAAGTACATTGTCAAAGGTGCTTTATCTGCCGACAGTATAGAAAAGTTGAAAGCGGAGTTCGACGTACTGGCGATCGATGATAAAAGGACATTTGGATATGAAAATGTCTATTTCGATGACGCTGAAGTCTGCTTCCAACAGCACCGCCAGGGCAAAAGGCAAAAATTCAAAGCCCGTACTCGAGCATATCTCGACAGTGAAGACCTGGCTTATTTCGAAGTCAAACTGGCTGGTAAGCGCCGAATTATCGATAAGTACCGGATACCCTGTGCAGTTTCAGATCATGGCACTCTGCCGGATCAATTTACAGCATTTTTGAAAACTAAATATTCCGAACAGTACAACAAGGAGTTTAATTTCGAGCTGGTTCCGACGGTTAAAACTGCTTATCGACGCATTACACTAGTGGCAAAAATTGGCGGAGAACGCTTAACCATAGACCATGATCTTTCACTGGGCTTAAATGGCGATTCATCTGTTGTCCCTGCTTCACTTGCCATCTTCGAAACAAAGTCGAAGAATGGCAATGGCATTGCCGATAAAATTCTACGCTCTGAATCAATCTCAAGAGTAAAGGGATGCTCGAAGTTCTGTCTATCTATGGCGCTTAGCGGCAAGGTGACAAAATACAATAAGTTTCTTCCTGTTATAAGAAAGCACTTTCGAGAAAAGCCGGTAACCGATTCTTATTCAAAAGCACCTGCTAGACACAACATAAGTATAAGAAGAATAAACGACTCTTTATCCTAAAATCGAATAGTACTGGACAACCGTTGATCAATATTACGTGTTGCTGCCAACATTAACTTATCTTCATTTTGTCCAGAATTTTAACCCGCTCAATTCGCTTTTTATTAATGCCCCGATCGCTATAGCCTACTCTCGACGCCGAGCGCATGTGAATCATTTTCCGATCGGCATCAAACCTGATTTCTAAATCATCGACAAATCTAAAAATCGACGGGGTAAAAGTGGCCGCCAGATAATTATCATTTTCTGCCTGAATGCTACCACCCATTTCTTCAAGGTAGAGTACTGGCCCGGCAGTTTTTATCGGGATCGCTATTTAAGTCGTCACGTCCGGTATTGGTGCTCCCTCCACATCAAAATCGCACAGTCGGCAAGCATATCTGTATCGCCTGGAACCAAAGTGTCGAGGCCACCCAGGCTGTTGCCGCGGCTATGCCATTACTGGCGCAAGCAGATCGCGTCTCCATCGTTACCTGCGGGAAGGAAACACGGGCGGGTCCGAAATCTGGTCAACTGGCGACTTATCTAAAGTACTGGGGTATCAAGTCAGAACACGTCTCAACCCGGGGCAAAGGTGAAACAGCAGAGATTGTGGAAGCATACAAATCAACGGGTTCCAATCTGTTGCTGATGGATGCCTACAGTCGAAATCGGATGAGCCAGTTGGTATTTGGAGGCGTCACTGAGTACATGCTCAAACGCGCATCTCTTCCGGTTTTAATGCTGCACAGCTGACGGTGCAATGGGCAAATTTCCCCCGCTCAAAAGCAAGCTTGAAATCCGTCGAGACCCGGCCCAGGGAAGATCAATTGTTAAAATCAAGCGCGGGCCATGACGAAAACACAGAGTGGCACCAACTTACACCGGCCGACGCAGCGGCACAGCCTACGGTCTTTAAAAAAAAGGATTAATGCATTTGGTCGCCTTCAGAGTCCTCGTTTATTAGTTCGTATCCCTCGTCTCTAATTCCCTGTAGCAACATTTCCGCGTTATCCGACGGAGCACCCACCATTTCCAGAGCTTTAGCTCCAAGGCGAAGGCTTGCTTCGAGGGCTTCGGGATACGCCTGGGTCGCACCAGCATCAAGAAGCTGTCCACAGGCTTCAAGATCCCGGGCACGCGCAATGATTGGTACCTGGGGATATATATTTCGAAGATGAGAGACCGTCTGCAAAGCGATGGGGGCATGGTCGATAGTAAGCACGACCAAATTAGCTTGTTCAGCATGTGCGACAGCAAGCAGTTCAGGATCAGAAATATCTCCATATAACACGGGGTGGCCATTAGCCTTTCCCTGGGCTACCCGTTTCGGATCGACATCAAAAGCTATGAACGGGATTTCACTGGCCTCAAACAGGGTAGCAATAGTATGACCTACACGTCCGTAACCACCGATCAAAACCACCTTTTTCGTTATCTCTGATATCTTGCCGCCGATATCAGGCGTCACTTTTGATTGTCCCTCAATACGGTAGGCTATTGCGTTTCCAGATTGTACCAACAGCGGGGTTAGCAGCATACTTAGAGAAATTACACCCACGGCCATAACAAACGTCGCCTCGTCGATCACCCCTAGAACTAGTGCGGAACCAAAAAGCACGAAACCAAACTCACCAGCCTGAGCAAGGAGAAATGTCATGCGTACCGCATTGCCGCGAGAGTATCCGAAGGTAATCGCCAATATAAACAATACGATGAGTTTTATGCCAATTAAGACTACTGTGTGCTGAAGAAATTCGAAAGATTGTTGGGCTAGTTCTCCCAGGTCAATTGACATACCCACGGCGACAAAGAAGAGGCTCATCAAAAGGCCTTTATAGGGTTCGATGTGGGCACGGATCTGCATATTATAACGCGATCCGGAAAGTAGCATGCCCATGAGAAACGCACCTAAGGCCATCGATAATCCTACCTGATGCATAGCCCAGGCAGCCAGTAAAACAGCTAGCAGTACTACCAAAAGAAAGGCCTCCCGATTGCCATGGCTCGCCAACCACTCCAATGCGTATGGGACCAAACGAAGGCCGAAGATGAAAAGAACGGCGAACATACCCAGCAATATGAGTAACTGCTCCCATAGTGGGATGCCTGAGCCGATGGCTGCAGTGTCTGATAGTAGTGGTACCAGAGCAAGTAGTGGAACCACCGATAGATCCTGTGCTAGCAGGACTGCAAATGCTCCGCTCCCGTGTCGGCTGGCGAATTCTCCCCTTTCTCGTAAGAGTTGCATGACCAAAGCTGTGGAAGAAAGGGACAACGTAAGCCCTATAAGTAGCGCTGTTCCCCAGGACTCAGTGCCCAACGATACATAGTATGTAATAGCGAGCCCGGTTAGCAGGATCTGTAACGAGCCGAGGCCGAACAAGTCTCGACGTAACGACCATAAGCGGCTTGGTTTTATCTCCAGCCCAATTACGAAAAGTAACAATACCACGCCCAGTTCTGTGAAGCGTCGGACATCGTCGACGTGAGATGTCACAAAGGGGCCAGGGGAGTGGGGACCGACTACCACTCCGGCGACAAGCAAGCCCAAGATTGAGCCGAGGCCTAGATGGCGAAAAAGTGCGACTGCTACCGATGTAACGGCCAACAGAAGCAAAGCGGATACGATGAAGCCCTCTAAGTGCACGCTACCCTCGGTTGCATGGAAATCTTTCCCCAATCATAACCGCCAATTTTGATATTCCGAAGACTTATCACTTGGGAAAATCCCTCATTGGCTTATGTCACCCCCGGCACGAATAGTCGCGAAAAGCGAAGGGCCAGGATCAGCTAATTTAGTTTGCTTTGTACCCAGGTTGAGTAAAACACATATTAGGAAATAGCAACAGGAGGCATTTGAATAATTAATATGAAGATCGGCTCCTGGCCGTGAAGAGCCTATTGATAAGAAACTATTCGGGTCTCTTGAGCGGCCGCTGAGGGCAGATACTGTTGAAAAAATCCAAATTTTTCGACCGCACAAAACCATTTGCGTTTTAAGTTTCTTATCTGTTGAATTGCATTTAAAACTGCCCCGGTATTCGCACTGAATTTTGACCCATCTAATGGGTTTGGGTTATCTCTGATTTCATATTTTTCCTTCTGATTGGTTGAGTGTTTAAATTGATAGCTGTCACTGCCGGTTTCAATGATATGGCAGTGATGGCTTAATCGATCCAGTAAAACGGTCGTCATCTTTTTATCTTCAAACACATTGGGCCAGTCGGCAACGCTCAAATTGGTGGTAATGAAATTGTGAAATATTTGCATGGGGTTTCAAGGATCCAGTAGTTATCTTGTTTGTATCCCGGGGGTTTAAACATCCCTGTCTTGTGTACTACAATGCCAGCTTATTTTGGCAAGCGGGATAGTAAAAATAATTATGGATTAAGTGGTTGAGTAAAACTAACAGGCGGAAATAGCCGATAATTCTATTTGCTCGAAAGCATAATATAAGAATACAACAATAGAATAAGGGCGGGAAAATGAAAGACGGTTTGCCAGAGGTTCATCGAATACTGACGACTATTCCAGGCTTCAGGGGATTAGCAGCTGACAGTTACACTACTCAAAGGCTCGGCGGTTTAACCAACCTGGTTTTCAAAATTGATACGGGTAAAGACCGCTACGTACTCCGTATACCTGGTAAGGGAACCGAGAAATATATCGATCGATCGGTTGAGATTCACAACGCCAGGGTAGCTGCCAGGGCGGGTGTCTCGGCCGAAGTAATTTATTCCAACACCGATTCTGGTGTCATGCTGACACGCCATATAGATGACATTGTAACCATGACCCCGGATGAATTCAGTAACAGGGAAAGAGCGGCAGCGCGTGCGGGAAATGCATTGAAACAGATACACTGCTTTCCCGAGGCGTTCCATTTTCGTTTCGAACTTTTCGCCATGATTGATGAATACCTGAAAATTCTCGACGCGCGTAAGGCCAAACTGCCCGAGGGGTACTTCGACCTGGTCAGGGCGGCGCTTCCTGTTCGCGAAGCCTTGCATCGTAATCCTGTGGATCTGGTGCCTTGTCATTGCGACCCTTTGTGTGAAAATTTCCTGGATTCTGGCGAGCGTATGTGGATCGTAGACTGGGAGTACTCCGGTATGAATGATCCTCTCTGGGACCTGGGAGATCTGTCGGTAGAGGCTGGTTTCACTCCTGAGCAGGATATTGAGTTAATGTGGGCCTACTGTGGTGGTGAACCTGGTAAATCCGAAATCGCACGCATGACCATTTATAAAGCCATGTGTGATTTGCTATGGACCCTCTGGGGATTGATTCAGCATAGCGATGGTAATCTGGCCGAAGATTTTTGGGCTTATTCGATCGAACGCTTTGAACGATGTAAAACATTGATGCTAAGCCCTACTTTTAGCCAGCATGTGAATGACATAGAAGTTAACTAGATAACCCAAAGATGGTCCGATCCTGGTGCACCCCGGGGAAAATATTTACCACGCCTAATTCCGGCCTAATTCCGGGGACACTAATTCCGGGGACACAATACGGAACTAATTATCGACACCTAATTCCGGGGACACAATACGGAACTAATTATCCGTAAAAACACGCTGGCTAATTGCGTATTGTGTCCCCAGAATTACCGCCGTGGGGGTAATATTAATGCCAGCACGAATACGGCGATGAATACCACGGCTGCGATCAGGAAACTGGTCGAGGCATACAGGCTATAAAGAAACCCACCGACTACAAGGCCAACAATACTTGCCAGGCTTCCGGCGCTACTCGCGATACCCTGGATGTAACCCTGATCGCTTACCTCCCCCATCTGCCCCAGCAAGGACAAATATGATGGCCACATAATGCCATTGCCGACCGCAAACAAAATTGCAGCAGTGTAGATCAGCACCAGGTCGTTATATTGCAAAAGCGCAAAGCTGATAAACATAACCAGGCTTCCGATAACTACCAGTGGTTTTTCAGACACCCGGGGCGAAAGGTAGGTCATGACCGGTCCCTGAATTATGATCATCGCCAGACTTAATACCGAAAAGTATACCCCCAGCTGGCTCATTTCCCACCCAAGGCCTAACGCGGCGTGAATCGGAAATGCGGTGTAGAACAGTGCAAATGCGAGAAATATAAGGAAATACAAAATCAGCATTAACGGCATCGCCGGAACTCCGAGCATTTTTCTGAGAGTATTCGGGGTCGCCTGCCGATCGAAACAGTCCTTGATTTCGTTACCAAGTACGCGCCTCATTTTTTCACTGGCGCAGGGAGACTGGGATAGTTTTACCGGTTGCTGGTCGGGAAGCATTTTAATGATGACGAAAACTGCGATTAACGAGATCAGCGTCGCGGCCAGGGTTGGCGCAATTTCGCCAAGCGCGGTCGCGCCCAATAACCCTGCCAGCACCGGGCCGATGATAAAACCCAGGTTGGACGAAGCCGCCATCTTGCCAAAATTCGACTTACGGTTTTCATCGTTCGAAATATCCACCAGGTAGGCATTGGCGACGGAGATGTTGCCCCCGGTGGCACCGTCCAGTGCCCGCCCGAGAAATAAAATAATGAGTGGCAGGGTCAAGGTAAAATCGCCCACCCAGGCCGAGTTTACCTCCCAGAGGCTAATATTCGGCATCATCAGCGCTACCAGAAATATGAGCCAGGCCAGCAATGTGCCGATTTGACTGATCAGCAATACCGGTTTGCGCCCGTAGATATCCGAATACCTGCCCAGGACCGGGGCTCCAATTAACTGGAAAGCTGAATAGGTAGCACCAAGAATTCCGAATATAACGCTGTTTCCGCCAAATTTGGCAACCAGGAAAATCAAAAAGGGCATCACGATGCTATAGCCGAGTGTGCCGATAAAGTTCACCGACAAAATAGGCAGGATAGAAACTTGATTAGGCATGATTACAGGAAGCATACCCCAGCTGCACGCGCGAAAACACACTGGTTCCTGCTGGATTCTTTCCAAGCGGGTTATTCCTGGGTGCCCGATCTGTATTCACTGGCTTCTGGAAATAACTTGTTGGCAACTTTCGATTGCTATGAAAGTGGCGCTATATCAAAATGGTCGCTTCATTAACTTACCCCGATAATTCTATGGAACCGAATGACACGAATGTAGATGTACCCAGCTCGTCTGCCAAAATCGAGAGTTACCTGGCCTCTATTAGAGCCGCCTCATGGGTTACCGCCATTGGAGTCCTGGCTTTAGTCTTCTTTTATATACAGTAGTACTTCAATTATTTGCTGGCTGGACAAAATTACGCCAGAAGATCAAAAGCGATACTGATTCTTTGCTCTGAACTTTCAAATGGTATCGTGCGGTGATATTCGAACGATGGAAACATGAACATTCGGCCTTCCCTCGGCTCGAAATTGCGAACCTCGTGTTCTACAGCGCATGGAAACTCGTCCGCAGGACGACCGAATTCTATCCAGCCTGATCGGGATTCATTTGCGCCATGCATAACACCGGGTAGCTGGACGTAGTAAACGCCGCTGATCCAGGCATTGCGGTGCATATGGGCAGCCTGGTGTCCCATGCTATCCAGAACCGTTCCCCAAATATCGATTTTGCTCAGATTAGGAATTTGTCGGATATACGAGTGACCGGACTCTTTGGATAGAAAGATCCTGTACTCGTCGTATGTGGCAATGATCATCTCTTCCAGCTGTTTTATCGGCCCTTTCGGTTCGAGCGCGAGATTCTCCGTCTGTTGACCGTTTCGGGTTGCCACATTGTGCGGTTCCCGGGTCAGGGTTGGATGAGACAACACGTGTGCTGCCAACGCTTTATTAAACTCTGCTATATCCTGGAATCCATCGGCTGCGTCAAAATCCTTTGGCCTGATTACCCAATCCATACTCAGGATCGACGCGGCCAGGTCCGGATCGCCAGCTTCAGTGGCAGCGATGGCCTTGAATGCCAGGGCATCACGATCACCCGGGAAATGCCTTAGCGCTTCATTGCTGGCGTCAAGGGCATCCCGCGGTCGACCGAGATGCAGTAGACTACTCGCCAGGTTGGTCGCTGCGCCCGGGTAGTCGGGCGCCAAATCGAGTGCACTCCTGTAACTCAGTATGGCGGACTTCGAATCGCCGGTCTGTCTATAGGCATTTCCCAGGTTGAACAGGGCATCCGCGTAATCGGGTTTAAGTTCAAGTGCGCGACGCTGGCTTGAAATGGCTTCAGTGAGTTCACCATTTGCCGTCAATGCGGTTCCCAGATTGAAATGGGCCTTCGAACTACCAGGATGAATTTCAACCACAGACCGCATAAAGTTAACGCTTTGTTCTGTCTGCCCCAGGTCCATGTGAATGATACCAGCCAGATTAAATGCGTCTGAATGTCGCGGGTGGTCCGCGAGTACCGACTGGCATTTTCCAAGTGCCAGCTTCAATTTTCCAGACCTGTAGAGTGTCAGTGCTTCATTTAAAACCCGGGATGGGTTCTGTTTTTTGCCTGGTTTACTGTTTAGCTTTTTCCGCCGTTTGTTTTTCCTGGGCTTCATTCCTACCTCAATATAATTTATCTACGTCGGCCTGAGCACCCTTCCTTCCGTGCAAACTGCGGGCTTGCAGTCCAGAAACAGATTTAACGTTTCTTGCGCCGCCTTTTCTTTGATTTACGCTTGCCAGCAGGTTGGTAATCACCCGACATTTCCATCTTTTGTTTGATTTTCTTTTTCCGGCGCCTCTCGAGGATTACGACGATGACTCCGAGTGTTAACAGGCCACCAATCACATACAGCCAGGTGGGAATTCGAAAGAGCCCGAGTGAACCTTCGACATACTTGCCGGCGACGAAATTTGCTTCGTGCACCCGCTGCGTGCTGATATCCCCAGGATCGAAAGTTACGCGTAGCTCGGATTCATAAGGTCCGGCGCGGAGATTGAGGATGCGGCCCTTATCTGTGTTGTGCAGGTGTAATTGTATCGAAAAATAGCCCCCGGAGTCGGTTTTGCTGCTTCCCAGCAAACTACCGTCGTGGAGGACCTCGACATTCAGATTACCGATTCCGCGCTGGGTTTCATCGAGTACATAACCGCGAATGTTATAACGATGATCCACCTCGTGTTCCGCCCAGGCATTGGTGATAACCAGGTATCCGGTAATCACTACGAGTATGATCGTTTTCATTTGGTGCTCAATACCTATGAACGATTAATCAGGGTAGAATTATACAGTAGAGCCTGCCATCACGCTCAATCAGCTAATATTAATTGCAAGGATGCCCTGGAATTTTCGAACATAATGCAGGCGACTCAAGGGGGTACTAAATGAGCCACTCAAACCAGGTGACCCAGGAATTCCTGGATTCCGCGCAGTACGCAACTGCATCCATTCTTCAATACGAGTCTATCTATGGCGAAGATTTTGTCAGCCCGGGTGGTTATGAGATAACGATAGAATTGGTCGGGCGAATGAAGTTAGCACCCCATTCTCGAGTACTCGATGTTGGTTGCGGCCTGGGCGGCAGTGCTTTTGTCATGGCGCGTGATTTTAACCTGATCGTCGAAGGGATCGACCTGTCGAAGAATATGCTGGCGATTGCAAATGAAAAACTGGCAGCTCACGGGTTATCGGAGCGCGTTAGTTTCAAATGGGGTGATTGCCTGGAGCTGGATCGACCTGGATATTACGATGCGATCTACAGCCGTGATGTATTTTTGCATATTGAGGATAAAACACGATTATTCACGGTACTCAATGCCGCACTCCGGCCCGGGAGTGAGCTGTTATTCACCGACTATTGCTGTGGAGAAAAACCCTGGAGTGATGCATTTTCAGACTATGTAGACGACAGGGGATATATTCTGCATACCCTGCCCGACTATGCTGAACTGATTTCAAAAGCTGGCTTCGAACGAGTTGAATACCGGGATATAACCGACAGGTTTATCAGGATTTTACAATCTGATCTCGATAAAATAGAAACCCTGGAAATGGTGCAAACGGAGCGTGCTAGCCTGCAACAAAGCTGGCGTCACAAGGTGGACCGAGCGGAAGCTGGCGATCAGCGATGGGGATTATTCACTGCTATTAAAAGGGATTGAATTGGGGCCAGCATAGTTAGCATCCAGTGAGGTATGTAGCAGTAGCAGGATAATTTAGAAAGTGATTAGATCCTCGATAGCCTCTGATGGCAGAAATAATCGACATATTCTTTTATTTCACTCCACTTATTAGCACACGCCACTATAATCTGATTTTATACTAATAACTCGATAAAATAGGAAGGCAACCAAGAGCTGGACAATGGCTACCATATTCCACGATATTTCGAAATACTATGCGGCGCATATATCCGACAACCTGCTAACGGTAGGCAAGATTGTCTATCACGAGGATGGCTATATATTTGCCAGAGACGATGTCCAGGGCCCGTTTAACCTGGTAGCCGATCTGGAGGAAGATGTAACCCGCATGGTGCACGTAATCGGTGAAATTCATCCTCGCGACGCGTTGGCTAATATCACCAATGTCGATGTCAATTCCTGCCTGTTTCTGGCAGAAAATGTACAGTTTAACGAGATCGAAGTATGGTCGATACATAAAGGCATGGGAACATCTATCTATTCGAAACAGGAGTGCCCATTGATTCTGTGGAACCAGAATTATCTGGACGACGACTATTTTGATGTAATCGATATTCAGCAGGTATTTACCGATATGAGGCTGAAAAAAAGTTTTGTTGGAATTATTTCGGAAAGCCTGCGCGAACTGGAATTATTTCCGCCGCTGATAAATTTTAAAAAATAGGGTATTCGAAAACCGAATATAATACTGCCAGGTTATCCTAACCCCTACCTACCAATGGCATTTTAGTTGCCATGATTGTCATAAACTGTACGTTGGTTTGCAGTGGCAGGTTCGCCATATGTAGTACCGCGTCGGCGACCTGGTTCACATCCATACGCGGTTCCGGTGCCATCTCACCGTTCGCCTGTTGCACACCCGTCAACATCGGTAGCGTCATGTCTGTGTTCGCATTGCCAATATCAATTTGACCGCAGGCAATATTGTGTGCTCTACCATCGAGTGAAATCGATTTGGTGAGCCCGGTAATTGCATGTTTTGTAGCTGTATAGGGTGCCGAGTGGGGGCGTGGCGAATGCGCCGAAATTGAGCCATTATTTATTATCCGGCCACCCTGAGGCGACTGCGCTTTCATCATTTTAATCGCCTGCTGGGCGCAAAGAAAAGCACCTGTGAGATTGGCATTGACCACTGCCTGCCATTGATCGAAGCTCAGGTCTTCCATCGGAATAGCCGGGGCCGCACAACCTGCATTGTTAAATAGCAGATCGAGCCTGCCAAAAGTCTCCTGTATCTTGTTAAACAAAGCTTTAACCGAATCTGGATTACTCACGTCAACGCTGACACAAAGATATTTATTCGTGTCCACCGCGGCTTCGGTTGCCACCTCGTTTAACGGTTCAAGCCGGCGTCCGGCAAGTACCAGCGAATAATTGTGGCCAAGTAAATGCAATGCCGTGGCTTTGCCGATGCCGGTGCCAGCCCCGGTTACCAGCGCTACCTTGTTTTTCCGTTTCATAGTTGCCTTTAGCCTGCCTGTGTGGTGTTATTTCGAAATAACTGGAACACTATAAATAGTAAATGTGTTGTGCTACTGATTGTATACCTCTGCACTCGATCAAGGAATTGTTGCCCGATGCCCCATATCCGGTGAATACGCACACGATTAGCTGAGCCCATGATCCCCGCTTTTTTATTGACCCGACACTGGCAGGATGCCGACCAGGGCGTGCGACTCGAGTTCTGGCTCAGTACCGCCAGTGGACCCCTACAGATTTACCTGCATGGTCAGCGGCCAATTTTCTTTATCCGCCAGTCCGACGCCTCCCGGGTAGCGCAGTTAATGCACGACTGGAGCGGGGTATCGATCAAACCCCTGGAATTGAAGACGTTTAAATTTGAAACGGTTAGCGGTGTATATTTCGAATCGCAGCGACAGCTATACCGGGCGCGCGATTTGCTTTCACAGCACCATTTAGCCTGTTACGAATCGGATATCCGGCCGACCGATCGCTTCCTCAACGAGCGATTTATTACCGCTTCGGTCAATGTCAAATCTGAATTCTCGAACCAGGCAATTGAGAATGTCGGCCTGAAACCCGGCGACTACACACCGGGTTTGACCGTGATGTCGATCGATATTGAAACCGACTACCAGAACGATGCGTTGTTTTCGATAGCATTCGTCTCACAGCTGGTCAAAAAGACCCTGATCATCGGTGAAGGAGAGGATAACGACCTTATTCAGTTTGTTGCCGATGAAGCCCACCTGTTGAAATACTGGATGGCGTGGGTGGAGAAAATCGACCCGGATATCTTTATTGGCTGGAACCTGGTTAATTTTGACTTTCGACTATTACAGAAAAAATCACAGATGCTAAACATTCCACTGCGTATCGGTCGGGCTAATTCCATACCCGCCTGGCGTAAAGCGCAAACCGATGCGGAGCATTATTTTATTTCCATCCCCGGGCGCGTGGTGCTCGACGGTATTGACACCCTGAAGAGCGCCACCTATAGCTTCGCCAGTTTTACACTGGAATCGGTCGGACAGGAACTCCTGGGTCGTGGCAAGTTGATTCACGATGAAGAAAAACTCGATCCACTGTTCAAGCCTAAAGAAATCCGACGCCTGTTTCACCAGGACAAGACTGCGCTCGCCGCCTATAACCTCGAAGACTGCCAACTGGTGTGGGATATTTTCGAAAAAACGGAGCTAATTGATTTCTCCATTGAACGCGCACGGCTAACCGGTCTGGAAATGGACAAGGTCGGTGGCTCGGTAGCCGCATTCGAGAATCTATATTTACCACGCCTGCACCGCAAGGGATTTATCGCGCCCAATATCGGTGACTATCAGGGCGAGCTGAGTGCGCCGGGTGGCTACGTGATGGATTCAAATCCCGGCTTGCATAAAAGCGTGCTGTTGCTCGATTATAAAAGCCTGTATCCGAGCATCATCCGCACATTCAAGGTCGACCCTTACGCACGAATAGCGGCAAAGCTGGCCGCAGCCGACGATATTGTTGCAGGCTTCGATGGCGCAAGTTTCAGTAAAAATGAAAATATTCTGCCCGATATTATCGCCGAGTTGTGGCAGGCGCGAGACCAGGCGAAAGCGGATAATAACGCCGCGCTTTCGCAGGCAATCAAAATTATCATGAATTCGTTTTACGGGGTACTCGGCACCTCGGGATGTCGTATTCACGATTCACGCCTGACCAGTTCGATTACCAAACGCAGCCACGAAATAATTTTACAAACGGTCAAATTAATCGAAGCCGAGGGTTACGAGGTTATTTATGGAGATACCGACTCGGTCTTTGTTTCATTGCATCAGGCGGCAGATAATGAAACTGCGCAATCTATCGGGCGTCGACTGGTGGACATTATCAATGCTTATTGGCCGGATCATTTGCAACGGCAATACGGTATTCAGTCATACCTGGAAATTGAATTTGAAACTCATTTCAGTCAGTTCTTTATGCCCACTGTGCGCGGTTCGGACCAGGGCAGCAAAAAGCGCTACGCGGGATTAATCGACGATGGGCAGGGTAATAGGACAATCCACTACAAGGGGCTGGAAACGGTTAGAAGCGACTGGACAGAGCTGGCACGCCTGTTTCAGCAAAACCTCTATCAGTTAGTATTTGATGGCAGGGAATATAAAGCATACGTACGCCAGACAGTGGATGATCTGCGTGCCGGTAAATTCGACAATGCGCTGGTGTATCGAAAAAGACTGCGTAAAAAGCTCTCCGAATATGTCAGGAATATTCCACCGCATGCCCAGGCGGCGATCAAGGCTGAGGCGATGTTCAGGCAAGACGCCAGACCCTCACGATATAGTAACAAGAGCTGGATCGAGTATGTGATCACCTCGACCGGTGCCGAGACCCTGGAGTGCCAGAACTCGAAACTTGATTATGACCACTATATCGAAAAGCAACTAACCCCAATCGCCGATACGATACTGAACGCGATCGGTAGCTCGATGGAAGCGATTGCAGGCCAACAGCAGGATTTGTTTTGATTTAACTGGTTGGGGTTCGGCAAGTCTGTAAAAATTCTGCCTGCCGCAAATATAAACCCGGCAGCCTGCTGGCTAGCCGGGTCTATTGAGGGTCAAAGATATATTAATCGCTGGTGAATACCATGTCTCCACCGGGGGCTCCGGTATGACAGGCTATGCATCCTTTCGGCTTGCCTTTTGCTACCATGCCGGCCAGCTTCATTCCGGCTGGATTCGTATCCAGGCTTCCATCGGCCTTGTATTTTACCCAGAACCAGTCTTTGGTTTCCGTATCGTATCCGGGACGCTTCAGCATAACGGTAACTGCCTTCAGGTATTTTTCCGGATCGTTGGCAACCGTACTAATACTAACTCCCGGGCCACCGTAGTTGCGTTTGATAATGATGCGGTGCAACTTGCCACCAATATTGATCGGACCTTCAATGGTATCGAGAACCGCTCCGTGGGGATGTTGGCCAGTATAGGGGCGTGACATGATGCTGTCTTTTCCCGCATAAGATGAGTTAACCATCGCTGTCCAAAGGTCTTGCGCGTACTTAACGTCAGCTTCTCCGCCAAATGGTGCCGCATTGGCTGTACCGAACGCCAATAGCAAGACCCCAAAATATATCATTTTGATTGTTTTCATTAAATTTTCCTCTAATTGGGTGGTTGAGCACTGATTTTGACCGCAGACAGTAGATTTGGTTGCAATTTATTTAAGTGAAAATAAATAATATTTTCCCTGTCGATCTGGATTGGCGAAAACCAGTTTCCAGGTATCGATTTGCGCCAGATTTCGCCGCGTTTTGGGGGTCGAACAGAACCAGAGTTTTACCCAGATCGCTCAATAAAATTTGACTAGCATTGGACGGGGTGGATGGTTAAATCCTGTCCAACCGCCGGTTTTTGCCAGGCCTGAAGATAATTTTTGCGATCGAAGGCGGTGAGTTGTCCATCCCGGCTTGATCGATAGATAAACCTGTCACCGGAAATTAAGTTTTTAGGTTGCGTCGATCCATTTAACCAACTTTCAATCTTTGCGGTAACCGTATTGATGATTGCAGTTTTACCGTTGAACAGGTTGAATGTTATTTTTTTATATTGAAGAACCTGCTAATTCGATTAGACCCAGCCGATTTAGTTGTTCAGCGGTATTCGTCGATAGCGCTACTATTTGGTCGGCAGTTCATCATAGTGAACCAGGTCTCCCACCTCTGTTCGCCAGGGAGCCCTATCCTGCCAGAATACATTCTGTACCGGTCTGATTCCGGGATCCTGGTCCAGTGTGCCTGCCGGTATTACCATCGAGCGGCCGCTCTTGGCTAGCCAGGGTAGCGAAGACCCGCAGCGCGTACAAAAACAGGTGGCGAAGTGTTTTGCCTCCGGATGCTCATAACGACCGACCAGATCTTCACCACTTAGCCACTCAAATTGATTCGGGTCGACGATGATATTTGCCGCGTGGGCGCTACCGGTAAACTTGCGGCAGCGGGAACAGTGGCAGTATTGAAAAACAAACTCAGGACCGGAAAACTGGTAGCTGATGGCATTACACAGGCAACTGCCTCTGGTTTTTTTACTCATTGTTCACTCCGGTAGCGGGTGAAGGCACAGGATAATCAATCGCTGAAATCGTTGCTACCACAGATTTCAGGCGCGATAACCAAAAATATTGATTTCAGATCTGCGTCTAAAAGTTTGGCCTTCAGCAATTCCGAATCAATTATTGCAAATTTACCACTATTCACGTTTACATAAGCCTTTTGCGAATCGAGGTCGACGAAACGGATATTCTCTATTTTCCTGATGCACTGCTGCAAAAAACCGGTATTTTTAGCGATCTTCAGCAGCTGTTGATCTGGATAAACCGCCCCGGGCGAATCGGCCATGATATTGATTTTCTGGTAGCGCTCGATATCGATGAAAGCAATCGGTTTGAATATATCCATTTGTGACTGGGTGCCGCGAGCTATTGATGGTGGATAAGTACCCATTTCAATGCTGTTATCGAGGAACTCGAATACAAATTTCGGTTTTTTATGCGCCAGCCATTTAAATAATAACTTTGGCATACCCACGTAGGCCTCGACACAATGCCCGAGAAAGTCCTCTACTGACTTGTATCGTCCCCGCATCAACCCGCGTTCCCAGCCACGCTCGACAGTGGCCTCGGGCGGCGTAATAACAAAAAACATGTACATGGTATCGGTGTATTTGGCATAGGTATTGTGCAATATGCGTGAAATTTTTTCGCTCGCAAAGCTGTCGAAACGAAATCGGTCAACCACCAGGTGCGGGGTGGAATTACTATGCTGTGCCTTGCCGCGAATATAATGATCGAGCTTGGCATCGATAATGATTACCTCGTAACTGGTCAGACGTCCTGCATATTTGTAATCCTCGCCGAGCGAATCGTAATCGAGTAGCAGGCGGCGCCAGATATCCGGACTGATCGTGCCATAGCCGTCGTTGTCGATACCGAGTGTATTGATCATTTCCCTGAGCATCGGTCGCAGCGAGCTCTTACCTGCTGCGGATGTACCCTTGAGGCTGATCAGCACCGGATTTTGTGCGTCGGGGATCAGCGAATATCCTTCCTTCTCGATAGCCTGCCTGAACCAGGCGTCTATTTGTCTGCCGATCAGACGGCTTCCGTATCGGCTGCAGACGTGTGATGCTATCAGGTCAACCAGCATCGCCTGGTCATTGCCGAGATATCCGCGTTTACTGACAATCGATCCGAGCACACGGTAAAGGCTTCTATACAGCGCCGCCACGAGCGGGTCATCGGCATTCAGCCCGCGCTGCTTGAACGAGGCGATGACACGTAACTGACGTTCCTGTGTGCTTTCCACGGTCCTGGGTGATTTTTTCGGCGATTTAAATAACCGCGCCAGGATAGAAGTTTCTGGTTTTGTGCGCGTTTCAGTATCGGGGAATAATGATTCGGAGAGCTCCTGGTTCACCATGTTGCGAACCTGCTCGTAAAGTATCTCAAATGTCCTGCCGATTTCTTCCAGATGCGGCGTCAGGTAACCATCCATTATCCGGTGTACTACCTGCCTGAAATTAACGCCAAGATCTTCCTCGTGTTTACCCTCGAGTATGACGATGTCAGCGGTTATCCGCACAATGAGTTCATGTAGCGCCAGTCGATCTGGCTCAAACACCACCAGTTCCTCAGGGCTGAGTCCGGTTTCGAGTGCGAGCTGGTTGATTTCATCGATGCTGGAGCTGACGTTGGCGGGGTGGTAGATGGTTTCAAGTTCGCGCAGTTCGTATGGAATTTGCGTTTCGATACCCGGATACCAGGCGGAGTATTGAGCGTTTTTCATCGTCGGAAAAAATCGGCCATGTCTGCAATAACGGGTTATTATTGCATTAATAAGTGCGCACCAGAACAACAACCCGAACTGCCATTTTTGCTACCGGCCGGCCTCGCGCGTCGCCTTACCATTAACATTTATCCCAGGGGTTCTAGGGTGACGGCGAGCTCGTGTGCCTCGCTTGCAGTCAGGGGAAGCAGTGGCCGTCTGACAGGCCCGCCATCGAAACCACGCAGCTGGCTGGCGGCCTTCACCTTTGCGATATAGCTGCCTTCCCAGATGTACAAAAGCGATGGAATCATCGTCGACCATAAATTCATGGCACCAGTCAAATCGCCGGTAGCCACCAGGTCATTAAGGCGCACGCATTCGCTCGGCATGTAATTGGCAGCGCCCCAGATAGCGCCGCTAGCGCCCGCCATCAATGCGAAAACCGTTGTCGGGTCGGCACCGTTGAGCACCTTGTAACCGGTTTGCAGAAATGCCTGGTGCGTCGCGAAATCACCCGCGCTGTCCTTGATGTAGTTAAAATGGGGTAATTCATTCAGGCACTTGAATAGATCGATGGAAATACCGATACCTGTTGTTTGCGGAATGTGGTAACCGATGATATCGGTATCGATTACAGCGTCGATGCTGCGATAAAAATCGAACAGGCCATCATCGTCTTCCGGACCCTCGAGGTAGGGTGGCAATATCATTACCGCGTCCGCCCCCAGATCCTGCGCCTGTTTTGTTCGCTCGATGACCTCACCGACATTGAGGGCCGAGGTCTGGCAAATCAGCTTGCACCGACCGTCGATGCGAGCCGAACCCAGTTCATAGAGTTTGTTGCACTCCGCCTGTGTCAGGTAGGGGTGCTGGCCGGTTCCGGCGCCGAGTACGATGCCCTGCACACCGGTGTCGATATAGATATCAATCAGTTCTTGCCAGCGTGCATAGTCGATGCTGCCGTCTTCGTGCATTGGCGTTTGCATCGCCAGGTTAATACCGCTTAAATCACTCATAGTTAATTACTCTAGCCCGGATAATTCATGAATTGCTGCGATGATTGCGCAGGACTTTGTTTTCTCAGGAGATTTTCCGAAGAAGTGTCGGACCAATGGATCCGACCGATTGAGAAAAATCTCCTGAGAAAACATAAGGACTAGCAAGGGCGCTGGCAGATTCATGAAATATCCGGGCTATAGGTTGAGGCCGACTTTACGACCCTCGTGGAATGCATAGGGCGCCGATCGCGGACTGGCACAATCACCGATGACATGAAACCGGGTCCCGGTCCCGTTGAGCGCCAGTTCAATATCGTTGCAGGCCATATTGGTGGTCGCGGTTACCAGTGCCGATGCATTGACCCGGGTGACCGAACCGTCGAGCAGCGAGCGCACATCGGCAGCATCGCCGTGCCAGTGATCGATGACCGATTCGACCAGGAAGCGCGAGCCAAGTTTGGCCAGTTTGCTGCGAACCTGAAAGTCGGCAGTGGTTCGCACCAATTCTTTACCCACTAAAGGGTCCGGGGTGACCAGGGTGACCTGGTGACCCAGATCGGCAAGATGCCAGGCGGTGCCAGTGCCGCGCCAGTTACCACCCTCGTCAAGCACGATTACCTCTTTGCCGAGCGTCGCCTGCGCACGCATTACTTCTTCACAGGACCAGACATTGCCTTTATCAAGACCAGGTAGCCTGTCTTCGCCCGGCAACCAGCGCTGCCGTGCCAGGCCATCGGAGATTGACCCGGTTGCAATTATCACTTCATCGGCACCGAATGCGATCGCATCCTGGTCATCCATCGGCGTAAAATATCGAACATCGACCCCGAGTTTCTCAAACTGGCGTAAATACCAGCCTATCAGTTCGATTATCTGACCCCGTCTGGGAGCGAGTCCCGCCAGGCGAAATTGCCCGCCGATATCACCCAGCCCCTCGATCAGGGTCACGCCGTGACCGCGTTCAGCCGTGACTCGAGCAGCTTCCATGCCGGCGGGACCACCCCCGATTACCAATACTTTTTTGGGAGAACTGGTGGCCTTAAATCGGTCCCCACCCCATTCGAATTCGCGGCCTGCCGAAGGATTAACCAGGCATGAAATCCAGTAGTCGCGTGAACGGCGACCCCAGCACATCTGGTTACAGGAAATGCATCCGCGAATGTCGTCGTCGCGTCCCTCTCGCGCCTTATTCACCAGGTGCGGGTCGGCTATCTGGCCGCGCACGATAGAGACCAGGTCGGCATCGCCACTGGCGATCACGTAGTCGGCATTCTCGGGGGTTCGGATATGGCTCTCGGCGGTCACACGTGCATGCCTAACCACCGATTTCAAAGCGGCGGCCAGGGGAATTCCGAGTTTTTCACCGAATGGGAAGGTAGGAATGAGTCGATCCCCGTCAATATAATTGCCCGATCCGCAACTGACGTAATCGAGATTACCGGTCTCGTCATGAAGCGCGATAATTTCCTGGAAATCCTCCAGCGTCACCGCAAAAGGGGTCAGCTCTGAGTAACTCACCGACATGCCAATGATAAAGTCCTCGCCACAGGCCTGTCGAATTGAATCGACTATCGAGGTCGATAGACGGGTTCGATTTTCGAGCGACCCGCCCCATTGGTCGTCGCGTTTATTAGACCAGGGTGACCAGAACTGATCGAGCAGCGCGTGGTAGGCGGCAAACAGGTCTACACCGTCAAATCCAGCTTGCTGGCAGCGCCGGGCGGCGCGGGTATATCCCTCGATCACCTGCTCGATTTCAGGCGTCGACATTTGATGGCTACCGTCCGAATCGTGATAAGACGGCATCCCGGAGGGAGACCAGTTCGGCGTGAATGATAAATCGGCGTCGCCGTGCTGCCCAACGTGATATAGCTGTTGCAGGATCACCGTACCATGATCGTGTACCGCATCGGTTATCTTGCGAAAGTACGGAATTACGGCATCGTCGCTGTGCAGAAAATTACCCCGGGTCAGGACCGCGGTAGGGTGTACCGGCATGGGTTCGACCACAATCATTGCCGCGCCGCCGATGGCACGCTCTTCGTAATAGGCGCGGTGGCGCTCACCGGGCAATCCCCGCTCGGACATATTGGCGGTATGCGCACCAAAAACAACCCGATTATCCAGGGTTTTATGACGCAGGCTGATTGGCTGAAATAAATTATTGTAGTGGGTCATGTTACCCTACTGGTAATTATCCGAGACTAATATACCTGTTGTTTGAATATGAACAAAAGGATATATTTTCGCGATATTTTATATAGTTCCAGAAGCCCTTTGCGCGAGGCGGTCAGGCTACCAGCAACCGCGGTTTCATGAAGGGCCCAGATTATTTGGAGAATCCTGTGACATCAACATCGACATCACCCATAGCGCTGGTAACCGGCGCGAGTAGCGGTATCGGCGAGGCGATTTGTCGGTTGTTGATATCCAATCGATACGGGGTGATAGGGGCAGCGCGAACCGAATCAAAATTGCAATCCCTGAGTGAAGAACTGGGGTCGTTGTTTCACCCGCTGGTGCTGGATGTTAGCGACCCAGCCGCGGTCAGTGAATTGATAAACCGGTTGCCCGAAAATCTCCACTCGATCGATGTCCTGGTCAATAATGCCGGCCATGACACTGGTGGTCGACGCTCGTTTGAACAGGGCTCCGCACAGCAGTGGAGTGATATTATAGAAACCAATGTACAGGGTCTGATGCGTGTTACACACGCGCTAATCGGCGGTATGCTGGAACGTGGCCACGGACACGTGATTAACCTCGGATCGATTGCCGGTTTGAAACCCTATGCAACCATGACTCCCTACGTGACGAGCAAGTATGCGGTGCATGGGTTCAGCGAATGTTTACGCCTGGATTATGCCGGAAAGGGAATTCGGATTAGCGAAATTATGCCGGGGCTGGTGCACACAGACTTTGCCCATCAGCGACTCGGTGACGCGCAAAAGGCCGAGGAATTCTACGACAGCTATGGGCAATCGCTGAACCCCGAAGACGTTGCGCAAACAGTTCTATTTGCACTACAGCAGCCCAGGCATGTGGAAATTTCCCAACTGGTGGTATTGCCGGTTTCGTAAGCGCTACAAATCAGGTATTTTAAACAGCGCGAAATTTACCAGGGAGTAGAGACAGTGAAACTAAAGGACATCAAAACCTGGGCCACGGTCCCCCCCGATGGTATCGGTGGTGCCTTCTGGGTGATCGTTAAAATTACCACCGACGATGGTATCGAAGGTATTGGTGAATGTTATGGAATCCCGGTATCGGGTGATATTGCCTGCTCGATGGTAGAAGATACCTTCGAACGTTTCATCGCCGGTGAAGACCCGCACAATTTAGAAACCATGTTCCGTCGCGTCTACTCGGCCGGATTTACGCAGCGACCGGATGTGAGCATGATGGGCGTGTTCAGCGGTATCGAAATTGCGATCTGGGATATTCTCGGCAAGGCGCACAACCAGCCCGTATACCAGTTGCTTGGGGGTAAATTTCACCAACGTATTCGTACCTATACCTACCTCTACCCGAAGCAGTCAGGCGCCGAGGGACAGACTGCCGATGTGTACCACGATGGTGATGCCGCCGCCGAGCGAGCACTCGAATATGTCGATATGGGGTTCACTGCGATCAAACAGGATCCGGTCGGGCCTTACAGTTTTCAGGGCGGGCGCGAGCTCTCACTACATGAGTTATCGCGTGCCGAATACAACGTGAAATGTATCCGCGAGGCGGTCGGCGACCGCGCCGATATTCTGTTTGGCACGCATGGGCAAATGACCACGGCATCGGCAATCAGGCTAGCCAGACGAATCGAAGCCTACGACCCGCTGTGGTTCGAGGAACCATGCCCCCCGGATCAGATGGAGGCAATCGGCAGGGTTGCGAAGGCAACCTCGATTCCGATAGCAACTGGTGAGCGACTGACTACCCGGGTCGAATTTCATGCCGCTTTAAAGGCGGGCGTGTCTATCCTGCAACCCGATATCGGGCGCAGTGGCGGTATCTGGGAAACTAAAAAAATTGCGGGTATCGCCGAGCTTTTCAATGCACAGCTCGCTCCGCATATTTATTGTGGCCCGATTGCCCACGCCGCCGCTGCACATGTTTCTTTCAGTAGCCCTAATTTTCTCATACTGGAAACCATTCAGAGCGACTTTCACGATGCGATTCTGCAAAAACCGCTAACCTGGGAACAGGGTTATCAACTGGCGCCGATCGAACCCGGGCTAGGTATCGAGCTCAACGAAAAAACACTCGAAGCAAATCCGTATACCAGCGGCGGGCGATTGCATCTGGAGATGTGTCAGACCGCGTTAAGTTCCGATAATCAGAAGATCATTTCCGAGATCGAGTAATCCGGTGCAGCGGCGATCCCCGGCAATGAACCTGTCAAACTGGCGCCAATCGCCATACAGCCAATGGTCATTCCATCACGTTCGCGAGGTTATCCCAACTGAACCTGTTCCAATGCGGCGGGGTGTAACCAGCGAATGGCAGATTGACAAACGTCCACTCGACAGTCTGGAATTCGAAGGCAGGGCGGGTGAGACATGGTCTTTGCAACAGTTATTTCAGGCAACCAGTACCGATGCCCTGTTAGTTGCGCATCAGGGCAAACTGGTGCACGAGTGGTATGCACACGACGATATCGAACGCCTGCCACATATTGTTTTTTCGGTCAGTAAATCGATTACCGCGACGCTTGCCGGGGTTCTGGTCGGACAGGGTTTGCTCGATCCGGCGGCACGGGTGACCGACTATTTACCAGAACTTGGCAATTCGGCCTACGTCGATTGCAGTGTGCAACAGGTGCTTGATATGACAGTCAGCCTGGACTTCGACGAGCTATATGATGCAACTGATGGTAAGTTCGTTGAGTACCGTATATCCACTGGCTGGCATCCAGCGAGTCCGGATCAAATAGATTTTTGCCTGCATGATTTTTTAATTTCCCTGGCACCCGGATCGGGGGTAAATGGGCAGGTATTCGAATACAAATCACCGAACTCGGATCTACTTGGATGGATTCTTGAAAGCGTCGCGCAGGAACGGCTGGCCGATCTGTTTTCAAAACACCTCTGGCAACCGATGGGGGCCGAAGCCGACGCCTACATAACGGTCGATCGTAAAGGCGCGGCGCGCACGGCTGGTGGCTTTTGCGCGATACCACGCGACCTGTTGCGCTTTGGCGAACTGATGCGTAACGGGGGTTGCACTGGAGATATGCAAATTATACCAGCGCAGTGGGTACAGGAATGCCGCGAAGGTGGGGATCACCAGGTCTGGAAACGCGGTGGTTCAAAAACCGAAAAATTCCCCCGGGGAAGTTATCGGAACAAATGGTACCAAACCGGCAACGCACACAAAGCATTTTGCGCAATCGGTATACACAGCCAGTGGATCTATATCGACCCGGTTGCGGAGATCGTGATCGTCAAGCTTTCGTCACAGGGCGAACCGCTCAATGCTGAATTGGCGGCGGCGAACCTACGCGCATTCGAAGCGATTTGCGCGGTTTGACAGCCTCGAAGGTGCAATGCCTGCTGGCTATTGATAGGGGGCTTAGAACAGGGTGATATTCTCCACTTAACGGTGATGGTTTGAAGCATGTTCCATCATGGACAATATATCTTCACAAATGAGCTGAAAATTACTTTAACTTTATCAGCAAACTGCTTGATTAATAAACCTTCATGAAAGCTCAGTAGTTCATAATTTTGAACTATACTGTTTATCAAAATCGATTTCATTTAATACATTTTCAGTCGAGTCAACAATGCCAACTTGTAACCCACGTCTACAGCTAGTCGTTGAACAAGGATTGCTGCCCGGTCTATATCCAGAGATCCGTTGTTTAATAACTGGATCACCTGTCGATCAACAGTACCCGATGATTATTCTGTAATGATAAGCGCTCATCAATTTATCAGCGATATGGCCGAGGACATATCGATGCCCGAGATATACCTGGATATACGGCGGCTGATAGAAAAACAGGATGCCAGGATAGAAGATTTTGTGAATATTATTGAAACCGACTCGATGCTGTCGGTGCGGGTTTATCGCCTGGCTAACAGTGACTTTTTCGGCTTTCCTGGTAAAGCGACAAATCTGCATCAGGCAATCGAAATGATCGGTATCAAGCAGTTACCCGACACGTTATTAGGCAGCTTATGCTTGCGCACATTTTCCTCGATCCCGGAGCAGATACTCAATCTCAAGGCATTCTGGCATTACGGTGTCCAGTGCGGCATCGCCGCCAGCACCATAGCCCGGCATAGTTCGAATCCATCCAGTAACCATTTTTTCACGCTCGGTCTGTTACACGAAGTCGGGCACGCAGTCATGTACCTGAAATCGCCCGAACTTTCTGTCCAGGTACTCGATGACAGTCAGACCCAGGATTGTACGGTTGACGATCTGGAGCGCGTACATCTCGGATTTGACTACGGCCAGCTTGGCGCCGCGGTCATGCAACTCTGGCATTTACCCGAGGTTTATCAACAGGTTGCTGCCCATCACCTGCAACCATACCAGGCTGATACAGATTATCGACAGGATGTACGAATTATCCATCTGGCGCATGCCGTGTGCCAGAATCAGGTACCAGCTCAGCAGCGTGAGATTATCTCCAGCCTGACCGAGGATAATCCGGAATTGAGTAATCTGCCAGCGAATATGGATACCCTTATACAGGACGAAATCAACGCCCATGCCGATTCAATTTTGGGTATTTTATGGCCACGTCGTGCGCAACCACTGGCGCCGGGTCCGCAGTAAGCGTCGATGAACAAGCAGTTTTCACAACAATGGCTGGCAACGCTTTGCAGTTTCATTCCCGGGGTACACTCTGCAATTTTTATGGTACCCGACAAGAGCAAAAACTCGATTCGAACGGTGGCCAAACTGCCTGCAAGTCTCGAGCAAATCAGCGACTTTTTATCGATTGTTAAATACACACTAAAACGACGGGAACCTGGCTGCTTTCCTAACGCCCGTACCATTGACAACCAGGCCTACGATTATTTCACCCTCCCGGTTTTAATGCAGTCTGAATTATTCGGCATCTTGATTATCAAGGTTAAACATCTACCGGAATCTCGCCAGACTGCCGTATTCAATTCGCTCAAACGGGGGGTAAAATGGTTAAGACTGGCCAATGTCAATAGCGATCAGGACGATCACTTTTATTCCAGTGTGGTCGGTCTACTGGCTGCCTGCTTTGAACAAGACAGTTACCAGCAAGGACTCATTCGTATGGTGACCGAGCTAACCCGGGAATTTAATTGCGAGCGCGTCGCATTTGCGGAATTTCGACATCACCATTGTCACGTGGTAGCGCTTTCTAACAGCGCCAGTTTTGATGATCGATCCAACCTGGTGCAAAAAATCGCGGATGCTATGGACGAGGCGGTAGAACAGGATAGTGCGATCGTTTTCCCCGATTCAAATGCGAAACAGATCCAGCGCGCCCACCAGGATCTTGCCCGCAAATTCGGTGCGGGATCGTTGTGCTCTATTCCGCTAGTGCACGATCAGAAAGTCTTTGGCGCTGTCACCCTGTTACGTAGCGAGGAAATGCCATTCGACAGTGAAGCGCTCAATCTATGCCAGCAGACGCTATCATTGATAACCCCGTTTCTCGCGTTAAAACACGATGATGAAAAAAGCCTGGTCCGCAAGATTGGCGCCAGGATGGCAAAACGGCTGGGTGAATTTTTCGGGTTCAACAATTTAAAATTAAAGTTATTCGCGATAACGGCCACTTTGCTGCTAGTACTGACAATCCTGATTGAAGGCGACTTTCGCGTATCGGCCGATGCAATCCTGGAAGGCAGAATTCAGCGCGTGGTTGCCTCCCCAATTTCCGGCTATCTGCTGTCGGCATCGGTGAGGGCGGGTGACACGGTGCGCCAGGGTGATGTTATGGCCAGCCTTGACGATGCCGAACTGAAACTGGAGTTGGCCAAAAATAGCGGGCAGTTGCAAAAAGCCCGCCGCGAATATCGCCAGGCCCAGTCGGATCGCGACCTGGTAAAAATTCGGGTCGTAAGTGAACAGATTAATCAAACCCGAGCCGAAATAGATCTCACCCGTCAGCAACTCGCCAATATTCGTCTTGTCGCTCCTTTCGATGGTGTCATTATCGAGGGTGACTTAAGCCAGTTGCTCGGCTCACCAGTTGAACGTGGCGATACCTTATTCAAGATCGCGCCTCTGGAGGGTTACCGCGTTATTCTGAAAATTGATGAAAGCGATATCTCTTATATCAACCAGGGCCAGGAGGGCGCACTGGTTCTATCCAGCGTGTCTGACCGAAGTCTCCCATTAACAGTGGAAAGGATTACCACGGTTGCCAAAGCAGATAACGGTGCCAACATTTTCCGTGTCGAGGCCTCTCTGAATAATGCCCCCGACATTCTGCGACCGGGTATGGAGGGTGTTGGAAAGGTCAACGCCGGCCGAGCACGAATGATATGGATCTGGACTCACGAGATAGTTGACTGGTTACATTTATGGGTCTGGTCATGGTGGCCCTAGTGGGAGACCTATGATGGATGACGGTCTGATCAGTCCACACTGGTATCGGGTTGCCAAGCTGCAACCGAAACTACATAGTCATATCGAAATTCACCGCCATGATTACCGTGGCCTCATCTGGTACCTGTTAGAAGATACTACTACCGGTCGCAACCACCGATTTAATCCGGCTGCGTATCAATTTATTGGCCTGCTCGATGGTAATCGTAGCGTGCAGGAGATTTTTGATCAGCTTGGTAAACAACTCGAAGATTATGCTCCCGGCCAGGAAGAAATCATTAAGTTGCTGGGGCAGCTTCACGCTGCCGATTTGATTCAGAGCGAAGTTCTGATCGATACCGAGGAGCTTTTTGAGCGCCAGGTTCAGCAAAAAAGCGCCAAATTAAAACAACGTTTCGCCAATCCGGTTGCGCAGAAGGTACCACTATGGGATCCGGAAGAGTTTCTCAGTAACCACTTCAATAAAGTTCGTTGGCTTTTCAGTTCATGGGTTGCAGTTATCTGGATGGCGCTTATTGGTTATACAATTCTACAGGCGTCTCTCCACTGGACCCAGATCAGCCAGCATTTCAACATCAACGCGTTATCGCCCTATAACCTGATAGTCCTGTTCCTGCTTTACCCTCCAGTCAAATTTCTGCACGAGCTGGGGCACGCCTTCAGCGCCAAACTGGAAGGTGGTGAGGTACACGAAATGGGCATTAATTTTTTGATGTTCATGCCAATTCCCTATGTAAACGTCTCTACCTCCGCTAATTTTCGCAATAAGTACAAACGCATTTTAGTCAGTGCGGCCGGGATATTAGTGGAGTCCTTACTGGCGGCCCTCGGATTGTTACTTTTCCTCGCTACCGAGCCGGGCCTAATCCAGGATATTGGGTTTAATATTTTTATAATAGGTGGTATTTCTTCGCTATTTTTTAATGGTAACCCGTTACTGAAATTTGATGGTTATTACATTTTGGCGGACGCCCTGGGCATTCCTAATCTATATCAACGCTCTGGTCATTACTGGCGGTACTGGTTTCAGCGACATCTATTTGGTTTAGAAGATGTCAGCTCACCAGCCAATGCTCCCGGGGAGACCTTCTGGTTTATCACGTACAGCCTTTCGTCTACGTTATATCGATTTGCAGTGTTGTGGTTTATCTTCGTTGTCGTTACCGAAAAATTTTTTATCCTCGGCGTAATACTCGCAACCTGGTTACTCAGCCTGCAAATATTCCTGCCCCTCTACAAATCGCTGCGATTCATCATTAGTAGTCCCGAGCTCAGGCAAAAGCGCAGACGCGCAGTTTTTTTCAGCAGCTCGCTGATCGGATTGATAATACTGGTAATGGGCTTTTTGCCCGTGCCCTCCTACACCCTGGCCGAGGGTGTTGTCTGGCAACCCGATGAAGCACTGTTAAAAGCGCAACAAGACGGTTTCGCCGGATCCCTGGAGATTGAAAACAACCAGACTGTTAAGGCTGGAGCACTAGTCATGCGTTTGCATGACCCATTCTTGCAGGCCGAGGCGAAAATTGCCCGTGCAAAGCTAGGAGAGTTACGCAGTCAATACCGGGCCAAGCGGGTTACAGACATTGTCGAGGCTGGGATTATCAAAGAAGCTATTTCTGTGGCTAATTCAGAGTTGGACCATATTCGCGAAAAAATTAGCTCGATGTCGGTTACCGCGTTCAAAAGTGGGAAAATCATACTGCCTGAGGCAGACGATTTACCCGGTCGCTTCGTGCGACAAGGTGAGCTGCTGGGGTATATCCTGGATAACGAACCGCCCACGATTCGTATGGCGGTAAGCCAGGATAACATCGGGCAGCTACGCAAGAGAATCGAGGGTATTACAATAAGGCTCGCCAGTGAACCCCACAGGGGTTACAGCGCCGAAATTATCAGGCAGGCGCCAGAGGCCACGAACCAGCTTCCCAGTACAGCGCTGGCCACAATCGGTGGTGGTAAATTTATTCTCAATCCGGAAAGCAGGGATGATCTTTTATCCCTGCAAAAAGTGTTTTTGGTTGATTTAGGTTTTGATCAGATACCCCAAGATATTCTGCTCGGTACCCGAGCCTATGTGCGAATCGATCATGGTGGAGAGCCACTCGCGAGACAATGGTTGCGCAGCATCCGACAGACATTTCTGAGTCAATTTAATGTCTGAACTGCAACTTCGTCCCGGTATTATGTTTGGCAGCTATCCTCAAAAACAGGAAAGCGGTTTAAGCGATCTGGAGCAGGCCCTATCGCGTT
>Ga0255051_10000100_pt1 | contig 30200 bp, 27 predicted proteins | sample JV7_2_9_MG_FD_181719 | JGI IMG/M metagenome (GOLD analysis project Ga0255051, IMG submission 181719) | Seawater microbial communities from Jervis Inlet, British Columbia, Canada - JV7_2_9 | ecosystem: Environmental > Aquatic > Marine > Inlet | place: Canada: British Columbia | collected 2016-10-06
GCGATCGCTTCGGTCCGCAATGTGCTGGCAGCTGGCGACAGTTTCATTGAGATCGTCACGGACATCGTAGTAACACGCTCGTAACATTGAACCGGCCGATTTCTCGCAATTCGAGGAGTTGTGGTGATAACCCGACGAGAATGCAGCTGGTGATAAAAACGCTGCCGCCATTGTGGCTAGCAGAATAGAACGCCTAATAAACATGATGTACTCCTTGGCAATGGTAGTCGTCTTTTGCGATTCGGTATGAACTTAGACGCCCCGCACGGTGAAAGTCGGTCGTCAGGAGGGGAGGGTGTTATTGTTGTTGCGATCAACAACGATCCATTGGGCGAAGCAACAGGAAAATGGGTTGTTCCTGATTAGTTGCGACCGATTTCCCTGCCAGAGCCCGTCCAAAGAACTGACTTCGGCTGTTATGGGGCCAAAATGAAGATCGGCCACATCTATCTTGCAACGACTTCAGTTGACGCAATCATGCACGTTACTTCGTTGGTTGAGGGGCTGGATCGACTCGCGATCGAGCAGCATCTACTCGTGTCAAGTACTGCGCTTGTGAGACGACTGCAGAGCTGTCCCTACGTCACAATTGGCCCGGTAGTCAAATCACCGGTGATGGCGTACTGTCTGATGCCGAAAGTAGATCTCGTGCACATTCATGACGAAAAGAGTGGACAGGCCGGCTTGCTGCTGGTGTTGACTCGTTCGACACCATTTGTGATGACGGCGAGTGAAACAGCAACGAAAACCCGAAATCCGCTGAACCGCTCGATAATGCGGCGAGCACAATCCTTGATTTCAACATCGGAAACAAATGCCGAGGACATTATCCGCATCTATCGGCAAACAATTGACGCCTGGTCAGAACTCCCACAAGACGCCGACTGCCGGTAGCATCGGCATCCAGTAATCGACGCCGCGTTCGAAGACGTCCTCGCCGGTGTCCTCATCCTCTTCGAAGTCCCAGTCGAGGCAACACTCGTTACTACGGTTAAACAAGTTCGAGATTTCAAGAAAAGCCATGAACGAGCCGCGCTTCAGTTGCCACTTGCGGCTAACGCGAAAATCCACGCTTGCAAATGTTCGCAGGCGCTCCAAGTTGCGTGGTCCGAGCACGGCGACGAACTCAGGCTCGCCATCCCCGTCAACGCCATCTTCGACCAGATAGAGATCTGTTGTCGGCCAGCCAGAATGAATGCTCGTCGCCAGCGCAACGTCCCACTTGTCATTCGACCACGTAATTCCGCCTTGGAATGCCTGTTGTTGATGCCAACTTCGATATTCGTCAACGCCGTTAATACGGTCCGTCACTTCGGACAGTGTGTACGAAGTCCACCATGTGAGTGGTCCGTCGGAACGGTCTACCGAGACTTCCATACCTTGTGATGTTGCGCTCGTTGGATCCAGGCGTACACGATCTGGTTGAACTTCCGGGATCAACCCCAGCGGGTCGAACAGGTTTTCGAAGCGCGGCCGAACCTGATGCATGTCTTTCTGAAACACCTCGACACGTAAAGAATACTTGCCGCTGATGAGGTAACGAATGCCGGCTATAAGGTGATCCGCTCGCTGTGCCGGCCAGAAGTTGGTAATGCCATCTTCGATTTGCAGTTCGTTAATTCCTTGTGACTGGTGGTAACGGCCCCAACTGAGCCGCAACTCAGTATTCGAACCCAGGGATCGCATCAAGTTGATTCGCGGGCTCAGCTGCGCGTCTGACGACAGGTCAGTGTAGGTCTGGTCATCCCACCGCAAGCCCCATTCCAGCATGGTATTCTCTGATAACCGCCGTCGATCGGAGTAGTAGAGTGAGTAGCTGCCGCCGCGTGGCTCGACTGTAGCCGCAAAATCCGTCGATTCCGGCTGATCCTCGAACATCGCCGGCAAGCCATAGTATTCGGCCGTGTTCGCGTAGTCGTAATGCGCTTTCGAGTACGTAGCTTCAATACCCCATTGCGTGATGTGTGTTTCCGATGAGTTCCAGGTCCAGTCCTGACGAAAACTGAATTGCTCGACCTCGCGATCGTCATAGACCGAGGCAACGAGCTTCTCGGCATCCCCAAGAGAACCGACTCGATTGTTGTCGAAGGAAATCGCTGACAGCACCAGCTTACTGGTCAGTTCTTCTGACCACCGATTATCGAGTTGCACCCAGAGTTGTGCGTTCTTTGTGCGGCTGATTACCTTTTCGAGTTCTTCCGGTTCTGTCTCGAGCACAACTTCAACCCTGTCGTCGGCGAACAGCGCATTAATAGACAAGGATGCATTTGGCGACACGTCATATCTGTACTCGCCGAATACGTCGTAGTATGACGGACTGCCGAACTCCGGATCGATAATTAGGTCGAGGTTGCCGCGCCGCGCCGAGATGAGCCAGCTGCGATCCGATTCATTGCCCGCAGCTAGAAAAGATGAATTGAAAACACTCACACCGATTTCCGTGTGACGCGGTTGCGGCGATTCGAGCGATTCCATTAGCACGAGACCACTCATACGATCGCCAAAGCGTACCGGGAATCCACCTGTGTACACTTCAACGCCTTCGATAGCACGCGAGTCAATTGCGCTGAAAATGCTCTGATAATCCCGAATGTGGTATGGATCGAATAGCCCATGCCCGTTCAGCATGATGCCTATTTCATTCTCCTCACCGCCGCGAAAATGCGTCTTCGCCGAAGCGCCGCTCGCTGCTGTGCCTGGCAGTCGCTGCACGACACGCAACGGATCCTGACCCAGGTCCGGCATGTTCTGAATCGTCCGCTGATCCAGAGAGAACCGCGAAGCAGCGAGGTCACTGAAGATTTCGTAACGGCTGGCGGATATGACGATTGTTTCTATTTCGGACCGGGCACCGTCTGTCGCGGCCGGTGTCACTGCAGCTTCCTTCTGCTGCGCCCTGTTATTGACACGTATGACGAGATGCACGCCCGCTTCTGAACGAATAGTCAGACCGTGAGGCCGCAGAATATCTTTGACTATTTCGACCGGGTCCGTCGCCTCGGGCTCCACTGTGACCGTTAGATCCGCGGATACAAGATTTGTACTGTAGGCAAATGGGTGGCCGGCGTCGCGAAACGCATCGATAACTTCGGCGACCGGTCGGCCCGCATAGAGCACGGCATCGCGTTCGGCGGCCAGACCGACCACCGGCAACAGTAACTGCAATATCAAGATCGTCCGCAACATAAGCTGAGTTTTCCGCGACTGGCAGGAACACTGAAAGCTACGGCCGACTTCCTGAATCGATAGTCACGTAGATAGTTCCCCCATCTATACGATAAGAAAGATCCTCACCCGACATCCGAAATGCCAGTTCGTCTCTCGGGGCCATGTCAACGTTTCCTCTTAATATTCCGTTTTGTGCCATCTGCTTCGCATCCAGAGACGCGTAAGAAATCTGTAATCCCGTCTCACGACCTATCCATGTCAAAAATTCATCGACACTTCGACCATTGATATTCGCGGCAGGCGCTGTCGCCTCGATCCAGTTCCAAGCCTCGCCAAATTTATCTATATCGAGAAGACTTGGTCGCGCACGACCAGAAAGCGTCATTTGCTGTCCTGCAACCGCAACCGCTTCTTCGAGGTACACGCCATCGACAGAAACCTCACCTTCGCGAACGCTGACAGACAACCTGTCGGCATCAACCAATGTCATGAATTGCGTACCAACGTGTCTCACCAAACCATGATCCGTCTCGATCTTGAATCCGGAAACAGAATTTAAAGCTGCGATTTCATTTGATCCAGCGGATATACTGGCGCTGAGTGCAGATGGCTTTACGTCGAAGTAGATCTGTCCCGAGTGCAAATACACCGAGTCGGCAGATATAAATTCGATTCGCGTGTTCTTGTCGACGCGCAGCGAGCCACCGCTACCCCACTCCAGGCCGATACCAGCATCAGCGCCAGTGACAATAAACTGTTCTGCGGAAATCGATTCGAGGTCAGTCATCTTTCTAAGCTCGGATTGTTCTCCAAGCAGATAAATTGATCCATGGCTGTTACCAATGGTCGCAATCTGCACAGCATTCACAGCAGTGCCTTGCAGTGCATTGAACGCCACCGCGATGCCAAGCACTACCGTTGCGGCAATTGCGAAATGTGTCATCCGTTGTCGCAACCTGACCTTGCCCGCAACAGCTAGCCATTCTGCATGGACCGCGTCGCGGACAATCTTTTCATCTTTATCTGGCGGCGTCGGCCGCGGTGCCGCTTTCTCAAGTAGTGTCTCTATCGCGTCGTCCCCGCGCATTACGAATTCTTTGCCCGATTTACTCATGATTGCACCAGTCCTTCAGCCTGATCGCCCATGCCCTCGGTCAATGAAGCATAAACGTCCGCAAATGCACGTTTCGCTCTGGCAAGCAGCGATTGTGTCGCCTCCGCACCAATCTGCAGTCGCGCCGATATCTCTTTCACCGAATGACCCTCAATGTATTTCCACTCCAGCACATTGCCGTATTTGGCGGGCAGCCTGTCGAGCGCAACCTGGATGAGGCGCAATGCCTCAACGCGTTGGTAATGTCGCTCAGGGCTGTCCACAAGTGGTGCCTGAAAGGAATCGACCGCTGCCTGTATCTCGGGAGAGTCTTCGACCAATACAATATGGTCCTTGTATCTACCCTGACTTCTAAGCCAGTCGTTGATCACGTTGCGGCAAATTGCGCACAGCCACGTGAACAATGCCGACTCGGCACGATATGTATGCATTTTGCGGACCGCGCGGGCCAGAGCGATTTGCACAACCTCTCTTGCGCCTTCCGGATCGTCGCTCAACCGCACAATGGCGAACCGGTAGAGCCTCGCGAAGTTGTCCTCGAAAAAACGATCAAAGGTTCTTTGATCGCCCGCAAGCAACTGTTTTACTAGCCTTTTGTCATCGAGATAAACCGGCATAGCACTCGTTCTCCCAGCACTTACCAAGTTAGACGGCCACAGGCGGAGAAACCGGTCGCGGCGGGGGCAGGTTCCAGGTACGTGCGGTCATTTTACGCCTGGAAAGCGAAAAAATCTGACCGCCCGCATGGCGGCCTCCCACAGGTGGAGATGACCTAGGCCTGCAGGCCACCGTCGATCGGAATGGCCGTCCCGGTAATGTGCTTTGCCGCGTCGCTGGCGAGGAAAAGTACCAGAGCGGCGATATCACCCGGGTCCGCGATACGTTTGTTTGGGCTGTTATCCGCGACCATGGAAAGAAAGCTGTCGACGTCAGAGTTTGCCTCGGTCGCACCTTCCGCGAGCATCGGCGTGTCGACACCGCCAGGGCAGATCGCATTGACGCGTACGCCATCGGCTGCGTGGTCGAGCGCCATCGCACGCGTGAGCTGGATCAGACCGCCTTTGCTGACACAGTAGGCGAGCGCTCTGGCCCCGGCCCGGAGACCCCAAAATGACGAGATATTGATGATGCTGCCGGCGGCCTTCAACAATTCCGGTAGCGCGGCGCGGGACAAGTAGAAAGGCACGTCGAGATTGATGGTCATCGTCTCGCGCCAGTCATCGTCACTGGTATCCGCGGCATCGCCACGCGGCAAAACCCCTGCGGAATTAACGAGGCAGTCGATGGCGCCGAACTCGTCCAGTGTTTCAGCGACCAGTTCGTCGCAGTCCTCCGATTCGACCAGGTCGCCGGCCCAGGTCGAGATATTGTCAGACACGTCGGCGACCTCTTCGAGCCGTCCTTCGTCGCGCCCGGCCGCCATGACGCTCCAGCCAGCATCGGCGAATTCGATCGCGATCGCGGCCCCGATTCCGGAACTAGCCCCTGTGATCAGTACGACATTCATGACTATTTCCGGCGTAGCTCGAGCATCTTGCGCAGTGTATCCCCAATGCCTATATAATGCGCCACCTCTTCAAGGCCCGGCTCCAATGTTCCCTACTGACCGAATTCGCAATATTGCGATCATTGCCCATGTCGATCATGGCAAGACCACGCTCGTCGACCGCCTGCTGCAGCAGTCCGGAACGCTCGACGAACGGGCGGTTGTGCCTGAGCGGGTAATGGATTCGAACGAACTGGAACGCGAGCGCGGCATCACTATCTTGTCGAAGAATACGGCGATCCGCTGGAGCGAGTGGCGCATCAATATCGTGGATACTCCAGGCCACGCCGATTTCGGTGGTGAAGTGGAGCGCGTGTTGTCGATGGTCGATGGCGTACTGCTGCTGGTCGATGCAGTCGAAGGCCCGATGCCGCAAACACGGTTCGTAACGCAGAAAGCGTTTTCCTACGGCTTCACGCCGTTGGTCGTAATCAACAAGATCGATCGCGACGGTGCACGGCCCGACTGGGTGCTCGACCAGACCTTCGAACTATTCGACCGTCTAGGTGCGAGCGACGAACAGCTCGATTTCCCGGTGATCTATGCCTCGGCGCTGCAGGGATATGCAGGCACAGACGCGAGCGTTCGCGAAGGCGATACAATGCCCTTGCTCGACGCGGTGGTCGCACATGTGCCGCCGCCAGACGTGCAAATGGAAGGTTCGTTGCAGATGCAGGTTTCCAGCCTCGATTACAGCTCCTACGTCGGCGTGCTCGGCATAGGCCGCATCAGTCGTGGCGTTGCCCGGGCAAATTCGCGCATCACTATCGCCAAACCCGATGGATCGTCGAGGAACGGACAACTAATGCACCTGTATGGCTTTGACGGTCTGGAGCGAAATCCGGTGCAGGAGGCTGGCGCCGGCGACATCGTAGTGTTCAGTGGCATCGACGATCTGCAGATTTCGGACACGGTCTGTGATCGTGGTGAGCCGGATCCATTGCCTGCGCTCAAAGTCGACGAACCGACCATCAGCATGACCTTCCAGGTCAACAAATCGCCGTTCGCCGGACAGGAAGGCAAATTCCTGACCAGCCGCCAGATTCAGTCGCGCCTCGATCAGGAACTCAAACACAATGTAGCGCTGCGTGTCGAAGAGACCGGCGACCCGGACAAGTTTGTTGTTTCGGGACGTGGCGAATTGCACCTCGCCGTGCTGATCGAGACGATGCGGCGCGAGGGCTACGAACTGGCCGTCTCGCGACCGACGGTTATTGAGCGGGACGTCGATGGAGTCAAACATGAGCCCTGGGAACTCGTCACTCTCGATTTCGCGGAACAGTATCAGGGCGCCGTCATGACGCAGCTCGCTGAACGTAAGGGCGAGATTCTGAACATGATGCCGGATGGTCGTGGCCGCATGCGCCTGGAGTATCGAATTCCGGCACGTGGATTGATCGGCTTTCGGACGCACTACCTGACCATCACGGCCGGTACCGGCTTGCTGTATTCCGTATTCGAGCGTTACGCGCCGCGGGTCAACGCCGAAATCGGTCAGCGCAACAATGGCGTGCTGGTATCCACATTGGCTGGCAAGGCTCTGGCATTCGCACTCTTCAATTTGCAGGAGCGCGGCAACCTGTTTATTGGCCATGGCGTCAGCGTTTATGAGGGCATGATCATTGGCATTCACAAACGTGGTAATGATCTGCCAGTGAATCCCGCCAAAGCCAAGCAGCTGAACAATATTCGTGCGGCCGGCAATGATGAAAATATCGTGCTCACGCCGCCGTTACGCTATTCGCTCGAGCAGGCGCTGGAGTTCATCGATGACGATGAGCTTGTCGAAATTACTCCGCAAAGCATTCGTATCCGCAAGAAATTCCTGAGCGAAGGCGAGCGTCGTCGCGATGTCCGGACGCGAGCCAAAGAAGCCGAGCTTTCGTAACACTGATCGGGTAGATTAACTCGCATGTACCAAGGCGAGCGATTCAACAGCATCAGTCACCTGGTTGGCGCATCTCTTGCGCTGGTCGGTGGTGGTGTATTGGTGACCTATGCGGCCATGGACGGCGAGGTCAACAAGATCGTCAGTTACAGCGTCTATGCGACGACCCTGTTCCTGCTCTACCTGACCTCAACGCTTTATCACAGCTTCCCGGGCCGGGCGAAAAACGTCCTGCGCGTGCTGGATCATCAGGCGATTTACCTGCTGATCGCCGGCACCTATACGCCGTACGCGATGGTGGCGTTGGAGGGTGCCATGGGATGGTGGGTGCTGGGCGTCATCTGGAGTCTCGCGCTGATCGGCATTGTGCTCGATGCGGTTCGGCGGCACGGTCCGCGAGTGGTGTCGTTGCTGTTGTACCTGGTGATGGGCTGGTTTTGTGTGTTCGCGTTCGACTCATTTGTCAGCGCCTTGTCACCGGAAAGTCTGGGCTGGCTCATTGCCGGCGGCATCTTTTACACGAGCGGCGTTATCTTTTTCATTCTCGACCACTGGTATCCGTGGTGTCATGGCATCTGGCACTTGTTCGTGATCGCCGGTAGTGCCTGTCACTATTTCTCGATCCTCCTGCTCTAAGAGTAGACAAACCGTGCCGACGATCGACTTGAATGCGGACCTCGGTGAGGGTTGCGCATTCGATCTCGAATTACTCGGCATCGTCAGCAGTTGCAACATCGCATGCGGTGGTCACGCGGGCGATGCAGCCAGCATGCTGACAACCGTTCGTCAGGCGATCACGAACGGCGTGGCCATTGGCGCACACCCCTCGTATCCGGATCGCGCCGGATTTGGTCGAGTCAGTGCTTTTCTCGCTGGCGATAAACTCAAAGAATCCCTTATAAAACAGCTAGATGCGATTGCGAAAATAGCTGCAGGCGAGGGCAAAGCTTTGGCCCACGTAAAGCCGCACGGCGCGTTGTACAGCGATGCTGCGGGCGATCAATCAGTTGCTCAACTCGTAGTCGATGTCGTGCAACAAGTGATACCCAACAGCGCGCTGGTCGGGCCGGCAGACAGTGCGCTGCACGATGCCGCGAAAAATGCCGGTACAAATTTTGTCGTGGAAGCATTCGTTGATCGCAGCTACCTGCCGGATCGAACATTGGTACCTCGGTCCGAGCCAGGGGCCGTGCATGCCGACCTCAATACAATTACGGCTCAGGCAGTAAGCCTGGCAATGTCAGGACAAGTGACCGCACAGGACGGCGCTGTTATTTCGATCATCGCAGATACCCTGTGCGTTCACGGCGATACGCCAAACGCGGCCGAAGCAGCGCGTGCAGTGCGCGACGTGTTGCAAGCCAACGGGGTCGACATTCGTGCTATCGATTGAGATTTGCGGTGACGACACCTTGAGCGTCACGATCAAAGATCCGGACCGGCGACGATCTGCAGCTGCACATCTTCGGGAGTTAGATACCTGGCGTGAGTGCGTCGAAGGCACGCAAAGTGTCGTGGTTCAATTTGATGCCGCAACGACCTCGATCGATGCGGCCAGTGAGCGACTACGTCAGCAACTGGAGTCAGCCACCAGTCAGAGCACGGAACTATCATCACTGATCGAGATACCCGTTTGCTACAGCGGAGAGTTCGGACCGGAACTCGATTCAATTTGCGAGATGCTGGGATTGGCGGTCGACGAATTGATCGAACTGCACACTTCCCACGAGTACCGCGTCGACCTGCTCGGTTTCACACCGGGGTTTGCTTACGTTGGCGGCCTGGCGAATGAACTGGACGTGCCAAGACTCACCGAACCACGCCAGCTGGTTCCAGCTGGTTCGGTAGGCATCGCAGGTGGTCGAACTGGCCTGTACGCGCTGGCCGGGCCGGGTGGTTGGCCCTTGATTGGCAGGACCCCGATGTCGTTGTTCGATGCTGCCGAACCCCAGCCGTTTCTGTTGCTCGCGGGCATGCGCGTTCGCTTCACTGCGATCGACAAAAAAAGCTATCGCCGAATGGTCACGAAATGAGCCTGTTCATTACTCGCGCCGGCCTGCAGACGACGATTCAGGCGAAGCCGCGGCTGGGACAGCGCCACCTCGGTGTGCCTGCGAGCGGTCCTGCTGATCCACTGTCCATGGCCCTGGCAAATCATCTCGTCGGCAATGCGCTGATGGCGCCTGCGCTCGAAACGACGCTGACCGGTATCGATTTGAGATTCGAAGTGGATACCTGTATTGCGATAACAGGTGCACCGTCAGCACCTGCGCTGAATGGCAGTACGATCGATTTTCATCAAACGCACAGAATCAGTGCCGGCGACGATCTGCACATTGGGTCTGCGGCAGCGGGTGCTCGCGTGTATGTCGCTGTGGCTGGTGGTCTGATCGCCGATGACCTGTTGGGCTCCCGATCTACTTACCTGCCGGCAGCATTCGGGGGACATGCGGGCAGGGCGATCCGGAAAGGCGACTATCTGGACATTCAGCCCATTGATCATGACGTGTCAGCAATGGCGACGCCGCTGGAATTTCAGCCGCCAATTGTCACGGCTTGGGCAGCGCGCGCCTGCGTCGCTATGGAAACCGGCATGCTCGACGAGTCCGATGTGGAGCAGCTATTCGACACGAATTTTACGATCGGTGCTCGCAACGACCGCATGGGCATGCAATTGCAGGGCAGGACATTCAATGTCAATTCATCGGGCCGTCTGCTTAGTGCCGCGGTTTTTCCGGGCTGCGTTCAGTGCCCCGAAAACGGTGAACCATATCTACTGTCCGTCGATGCCCAAACGACGGGCGGTTATCCGCGCATAGCACAGGTGGCGAGAGTCGATCGCCATGTCCTTGGCCAGTTTCGGACTGGCGATCATCTGCGCCTGTTGCAGCGATCGCCGCAGCAGGCTGCCGAAGAGTTGCACGAGAAACTCGACTACTGGCGCGAGTGGTTGCCCGACATTGAGTCGGTGATTTAGCGCCTTAGAAAATGGTGGGCCCGCCAGGACTCGAACCTGGGACCAAAAGATTATGAGTCTTCTGCTCTAACCAACTGAGCTACAGGCCCAAACTTTTCTACTACCCCGTTTCGGGGCAGCGCATTCTAACAGAATAGCGGCCAAATCCGAGTCAATTAATCGTCCGGACGCATGCCCGATTTTCGCCGTGATACGCATCACCGCTTTCTATTTATCAATGACTTATGCTTGAGCGTGTGGAAAAAGCGTTGTCTTGAGGGGCTCTATTTGGGCCCCTTGGCACATATGTATACGGATATGCGAGATGCGGAATTCCAAAGGATTTGGATTGCTGGAGCTCATGGTAACGCTGGTGGTGGCAGCCCTGCTGACCGCCCTGGCGGTCCCTGCTTATGACGGCTTCGTGCAACGAGCACGAGTCGCCAGGGCTATCGGTGACATCAGCACCATCGCGCTCGAAATCGAAAAATTCCGCCTGCAAAACGATGTACTTCCACCGCCGAGCCTGGATGATTTGCCGGGCCAGGTTCCAATGGATCCGTGGGACCGGCCGTACCAATACGTACAGATCCAGGGCGCGGGCGGAGGAGTCGGTGGTTTCCGCAAAGACGGCAGCCTGAATCCAATTAACACAGATTACGATCTCTATAGTTCGGGCAAAGACGGTGATTCATCCGGCCCGTTGAATGCAGCGAAAAGTCGCGATGATATCGTGCGTGCAAACAATGGCGCGTTTATCGGTCGGGCGGAAGACTACTGATGGCCGGCCTGAAGATTCCAGCAACCCTAAAACGCGGTGTCGGTCGCAAGATTCTCGGCCTGTTTTTGCTCGCAGGGATCCTACCGGTAGCGTTTACCGCGAGCCTCGCCTATTTCGAAGTCCACCGGGGTATGGAGCAAGAGGTCAACCGCGCGCTTCGAGCGACCGCGAAAGACTACGGTTTCGACTTACTCGAAAGGTTGCAACATGTATCGAGCTCGGCGGACGATGTGGAGCGGATTTTTGTGCAAGAGGGCGCGGATGGTCTTGCAGACCATAAATATCTGCTGTCGCATTTCGAAGCGGTCTGGTACACCGATGACTCCGGTCGAATGACCCCAATCCTCGGCGAGCCCGATACCTCTCTCAGGGCTGACGAGTCCCGCGTAGCCAAAATCGGAGCAACCGACGCAGGCCTGTTGCTCTCCCAGGATGACGCCGGTGGCATGCTGACCTTGCTACGGCCAATTGCAAATGGACAGTCAGAAGCGGGCCTGCTCGTATTTCAACTCAACGCACCGAAAATCTGGGGAATAGGCGAGGACCATCCGTACCGGACAGATTTTTGCGTGTTCTCAACCGCAGGAGTGGTTTTCTATTGCACCCGCGACCTGGGGGCAGGCATGCATGTGTCGCTTAGCGAACATATGAATAGCGGTGACGCGACGCCTGGCGAGTGGCAATACGGCAATGAGACCTATGTCGGTTCGATTTGGCAGCTGTTTCTGATCGGCGAGTTTGGTGCGCCGTCACTGGATATTGCCGCACTGCAACCCAAGTCATACGCGCTACAGTCGAGCGCCGATTTTCGTCGCGTTTTTCTGCCTGCGCTGCTGCTGGTTGTGGTACTGGTCGGCGTACTGAGTTTCGCCGTAATTGGGGAGAGCCTTACGCCACTACACAGATTGTCGAGTGCCGTGCAGCAAATCACGGCGGGCAATCTCGATACCCGCTTGCGGATTCGTTCCGACGATGAGTTCGAAGCCCTCGGGGAAGCATTCAACAGGATGGCTGACAAGCTTGGGCGACAGTTTTCGACGCTCAAGGCGATGTCGGAAATCGATCGGCAGATTTTGTCTGGTGCGAAATTCGAGCAGGTTAGCGAAAACGTTATCAAGCACCTTATCGACCTGACGAATCATACCGCGGCCGCAGTGATCGCACGCGACAACGACACGCCGCACTGGGCGAAAATGATCTCGGCGCACAACAGCGAGTTCGTACACGAGCGGATTGCCCTACCTATGGAAATGGGGCATCAGTGGTGCCAGCCACGACAGGTATCTCTTGAGGATAGCGACCGGTCGACCGCACCGTACAAGGATCGGTTTCTGGCGTACGGCATGAAGTTCGTCGCCCTGATACCGGTGGTCCTGCAAGACGAACTCAAGGGCATTTTGCTATTGGGGTCTGTGACCCGGCTTAACCTTGAGCAGGATAACCTGCTGCGCTGTATCGATCTGGCGGGTCGTTTCGCAGTAGCGCTTGCAAGCGTTGAGCGGGAAGAGGTGCTCTATCGACAGGCGCATTACGACGAATTGACCGGGCTGCCAAATCGTCAGTTGCTCAAAGACAGGCTGGCGCAACAAATCGGTCATGCGAGGCGCGAAGATTTTGGTGGTGCGCTGCTGTTTCTAGACCTTGATCGATTTAAGGAAATTAATGATGTGTACGGTCACTCCGTTGGCGACGTCGTGCTGACGCAGGCGGCGGAGCGAATCATAGGTGAGGTAAGGGAGAGCGACACGGTAGCGCGCCTGGGCGGCGATGAATTCGTCGTCGTACTACCGCGCGTGAGTGGCGACAATCTGATCCGCGCGACTGCGTCGCGCTTGCTTGATCGATTGACCGAATCATTCTCCGTACGTGGTAACGACCACTTCGTCGGCGCAAGCATCGGCATCGTGATGTTCCCGGACGATGGTGACAGCGTCGAAACGCTGCTCAAGAATGCCGATGCGGCCATGTATCGTGCAAAAGAAGCCGGCCGGGCGCGTTTCGAGTTCTTCAGCAAAAAACTCAACGCCGAAAGTCGCCGCAAGATTGGCCTTGAGCGCGATCTGCGTGCGGCTTTTCAGAACAGGGAGCTGGCGGTCTACTACCAGCCGCAGTTCGATATTTCGACCGGCATCATCAGTGGAGCCGAAGCGCTATTGCGCTGGAATCACCCAGACGAAGGATTCATTTCACCCGACGAATTCGTGCCGTTGGCTGAGGACTCAAGCCTGATCGTGGAAATCGGTCGTTGGGTAATTGAGCAAACCTGCCTGGACCTGCGACGAATTCTGAACAAGGGCCTGCATCCGGGCGCTGTCTCGATCAATGTGTCGGCGCGGCAACTGCGCGAGCCCAGCTTCGCAAGCGACGTGCTGTCCACACTGCATCGCTTCCATATTCACCCAGGATACTTGCAGCTCGAGGTTACCGAAACGACGGTTGCGCAGAACCGCGATACAGTAATCGGTATCCTCAATACCTTGCGAGCCGATGGTGTGCAGGTTGCCATTGACGACTTCGGCACAGGCTACTCGTCGCTGAGCTACCTGCAGCAATTGCCATTTGATGTCATCAAGATTGACAAGTCGTTCGTGGACCGTATCAACGCCGGTGATCCGTCGGACAATATTTGCCGAACAATCATCAAGATGTCACACGAACTTGGCAAGAAGGCGATCGCAGAAGGCGCGGAGAATGCGGCGCAGATCGACTTCCTGAAGAACAACGGCTGCGATTTCGTGCAAGGCTTTTTCTACAGCGAAGCCCTGCATCAGGATGCATTTATCGCATTCATCGAAAAGCAGGACTTCCATACGCAGCGCCGCAAAGCGCTCGAGATCGTCAAGACCTGATAAGCGATCAATCTTCGAGCAGGAAGCTTCTCAGCTGATCCGAACGCGTCGGGTGACGCAGCTTGCGTAGCGCCTTGGCCTCGATTTGACGAATACGTTCGCGCGTCACATCGAACTGCTTGCCAACTTCCTCAAGCGTGTGATCGGTATTCATGTCGATGCCAAACCGCATGCGCAGCACCTTGGCTTCCCGCGGTGTCAGTCCAGCCAGTATGTTGTGGGTCGTTTCCTTGAGGCCCTGCGAGGTCGCTGAATCGACCGGCGAGTGCACCGTCTGGTCTTCAATGAAGTCACCGAGGTGCGAGTCTTCGTCGTCGCCGATTGGGGTCTCCATCGAAATCGGCTCCTTGGCGATTTTGAGTACCTTGCGAACCTTGTCCTCAGGCATTTCCATACGTTCGGCCAGTTCGTCCGGCAGTGGCTCACGGCCCATCTCCTGCAACATCTGGCGGGAAATACGATTGAGTTTGTTGATGGTCTCAATCATGTGCACAGGGATGCGGATCGTGCGTGCCTGATCGGCAATAGAGCGAGTGATCGCCTGCCGAATCCACCAGGTCGCATAGGTCGAGAATTTGTAGCCACGACGATATTCGAACTTATCGACCGCCTTCATGAGGCCGATATTGCCCTCCTGAATCAGGTCGAGGAATTGCAAGCCGCGATTGGTGTACTTCTTGGCGATGGAAATGACGAGCCGCAAGTTGGCTTCGACCATTTCCTTCTTGGCGCGACGGGCTTTGGCTTCGCCGATCGACATCTGCCGGTTGATCTCCTTGATCTCGGCAATCGTGAGGCGCGTTTTGACTTCAACCGCAATCAACTTGCGCTGTGCGCGCAGAATGTCGTCTCTGAGTTTCGCCAGAGTGGATGAATGCTTGCGCTTGGCGCGAATATGTTTTTCGATCCAGGAGAGGTCGGTCTCACTCTTGGGAAAGCTCGAGAGAAAGTCCTTGCGAGGCATGCGCGCATCGCGAACACAGATCTGCATGATCAGGCGTTCCTGACTGCGGATGATGGAAACCACTGCGCGCAGACTGCGTACCAGCATGTCGAATAGTTTTGGTGCCAGCTTGAGTTCCATGAGCTGGTCGGCCATGTCGCTCTGAACCTTGACCGTTTTCTTGTCCTTCAGGCCGTACTTCTCAATATTGGTGACCGCGCGTTTGTGTAGCCTGCGGATTACCTTGACGCGCGCCTTGACCTCATCAGGATCCGGCCCGGTGTCGATAACTTCATCATCGTCGTCGTCGGTCTTCGGTGCTGGCGGTTTGATTTCATCAGGTGCATTCGGGTCGATGAATCCGACCACGAAGTCCTGCATGCGAGTGTCTCCAGCGAAGACCGCATCCGCAACACCCAGCAACAGGTCGATCGTCGGTGGAAAGTGCGACATGTGCCACTTGACCTGGTTGAGGCCATCTTCGATGCGCTTGGCGATTTCGATCTCGCCCTGACGCGTCAGCAACTCGACTGTGCCCATTTCGCGCATGTACATGCGTACGGGGTCGGTCGTGCGCCCAAACTCGGCGTCGACACTGGCAAGCGCGGCTTCGGCTTCCTCGGCGGCGTCGTCATCATTTGAAACCGCGGCATCGGACAACAGGATCGACTCGGCATCGGGCGCCTTTTCATACACCGTAATACCCATGTCGTTGATCATGTTGACGATGTCCTCGATCTGTTCGGGATCGACGATGTCATTCGGCAGGTGGTCGTTGACCTCTGCATAGGTCAGGTACCCTTGCTCCTTGCCGCGGGCAATCAAATCTTTCAGCTGCTGAGCCTGTTTATTGCCGGTAATCACTGCACGTTTCTCACTCAATGTGGAACGACCTCTAAGTAAAAAATACAAACGACCAATTATACTATCGAGACAAGGTCCAAGCTACATAAATCTAAATGTTGCAATCGGGCCCGAAGGCCCTGCACCTGTAGGAGGGCCTTCAGGCCCGAATCGCGGCCAAAGCCGCTCCTACGAAATTTGTCGAAGCTCCGACTTCTCGTCGTCTGTAAGTGGGTTAAGTTTCTGTTTTTCAATCAAAAAATCAATTCTTTCGCGGCGCCCGGCAATTGCCAGCTGCTCCAGGCAGGCCGTAAGCTCTTCGCCGGCATCGAATTCTTCCTCGTCCGGCATCTCGACTGCGGCCAGTTTGCCAAGATGTCGGCCCTGCTCGTCATGCCGCCAGCGCTCCAGCAATCCAGCCGTCGTAATATTGGGTTCCGCCTGCACTGTTTCAATGAGGTCCTGCAATAAATCGATGCCGGGGCGACTCGAGCCGGCGAGTTTCTCGATATCGAGCTTGTCGCCTGCCTCGGGGTGATTCAGGAGCAGGGTGATTGCCCGTCGTACAACCGATGGCCGGCCGCTGCCCAGCTGTGTCTTGCCGCGGCCGGGCGACACCGATATGCCACGCTCGCCCGATGTGCTGGTCGCTACCCGCGATTGATCCAGCATCTTGCCCAGCTTTGCTGAGCTCAGTCCGACAGAGTCGGCCAGGCTATCGACGAGCAATTCGTAGTACACACCCGGCGGGATTTTGCTGAGTAGCGGCTTTGCCAGCTCGGCCAGGCGTGCCTTGCCATCGACGGTCGTCATGTCGACCTGGCTCGAAAGTTCGCCGATCAGAAAATCGGACAGCGCAACGCCATCATCCACAGCCTTAACGAACGCCTCTGAGCCAAATTCGTTGACGTAGGTATCCGGGTCATGTCCGTCCGGCAGGAAGACGAAACGAATCTGCCGGCCCTCGCGAATCTGCCCTAATGCGTTTTCGAGGGCCCGCCAGGCGGCTGCTTTGCCGGCACGATCGCCATCGAAACAGAACACCACATTCTCGGTGATCCTGAAGAGCCGGTTGAGGTGATCGGGAGTCGTCGCCGTACCCAGTGTGGCGGTCGCAAAGTCGATGCCGTTGCGCGCCAGGGCAACGACGTCCATGTAGCCTTCGACTACGACCAGCTGGTCGATGTGCCGGAGCGCCTGCCGGGCCTCGAAGAGACCGTAGAGCTCACGACCCTTGTGAAACAGAACGGTCTCGGGTGAGTTCAGGTATTTCGGTTCGCCGTCACCGATTGCCCGGCCACCGAAAGCAATGCAACGGCCACGCTGGTCACGAATCGGGAACATGATGCGCTCGCGAAACCGATCGTAATGCTTGCCATTGTCCTTGCGGATGATCAGACCGGTCGCCAGCAAGCGATCCACAGCCTCAGGCGTTTTGCCAAATTTGTCGAGGACCTTGCTCCAGCCGTCCGGCGCAAAGCCGATGCCAAAGCGACGCGCAGTCTCACCGTCGATGCCACGTTGCTTGAGATAGTCGATTGCGACCTGCTGTTCGCGCAGCTCGCCCTGCCAGTGTTTTTGCACGCTTTCCATCAACGAGAACAGTTCGTCGTAGCGACGGGCCGGGCGGTCACTTTCGTCGCGCGGCACATCTACGCCCATGCTGCCTGCCAGGCTCTCAATCGCCTCCACGAAGCTCATGTGATCGAATTCCATGAGAAATCCAATGGCTGTGCCATGCGCTCCGCAGCCAAAGCAATGGTAGAAACCCTTGCCCGGGCTTACGGTAAATGAAGGCGTCTTTTCGTCGTGAAACGGACAGCAGGCCTTGAATTCGCGGCCCGCCTTCTTGAGTTGCACACGGCGGCCGATGACTTCGACTATGTCCGCGCGAGCGATCAAGTCATCGATAAAATCCTGGGGAATTTTTCCAGCCATAGTGTTTTAAACGGCAGCTCCGCGGTACCGGGTCTATAGATCATAGCTTTTGCGGCGCAATGCGCCAGTGCTAGCCGAGGCGTGCTTTGACCTTGGCGCCTACCGCGCCCATGTCGGCTCGACCAGCCGCATTTGATTTGATCTGCCCCATGACCTTGCCCATATCACGAATGCTCTCGGCGCCAGTGGCCGAAATTGCTTTGTCGATGACTGCGTCGAGCTCTGCATCGCTCATGGGCTCGGGCAGATAGGTTTTGAGAACGGCGATCTCCGCGATCTCGATATCGGCCAGATCGTTGCGATTGCCTTTCTGGAATTGCTCAATGGAGTCGCGGCGCTGCTTGACCATCTTTTCCAGAACCGTGAGCACGGCGGCATCGTCGAGTTCGATGCGTTGATCGATCTCGATCTGCTTGACTGCAGCAATAATCAGCCGCACCACTTTGAGCCGGTCTTTGTCACCGGCCTTCATGGCGGACTTCATGTCTTCTGTTATTTGGCCTTTCAAGGGCATGGCGGTGGCCCCGTCGATGCGGAGCGAATGGCGCTTAGTAGAGTCGTTTACGCTTGGCGTCATCGCGGGAGATGCGTTTCAGGTGACGCTTGACCGCGGCAGCTTTCTTCCGCTTGCGTTCCTGGGTCGGCTTCTCGTAATACTCGCGACGGCGCAATTCCGTCAAAATGCCAGCCTTTTCGCAGGCACGCTTGAAGCGACGCAGGGCTGCGTCGAAATATTCATTCTCTTTTATGCGAACACTGGGCATACGAATTCAGGTCTTCTAAATATAAATAAACCCGGCGCATGGCCGGGGCTCAGCCGCGTATTATAACGCCAGATTCGGCACAATTCCAAGCTATTAAGCCTCTGATTTTCGGGGTCAGAGCCCTTGGGCTCTGACCCCGATGCGGTATCATGCGCCCCCCATGAATGTACTAGGCATCGAAACCAGCTGCGACGAGACCGGAGTGGCCCTTTTCAGTACCGAAAATGGTCTGGTCGCGGATGCCCTGCACAGCCAGGTGGACCTGCACGCCGTGTACGGCGGCGTCGTGCCTGAAATCGCTTCTCGTGACCATATCCGCTGCCTGCTGCCGCTCGTCCGGCAGGTTCTGGAGCAGGCGGGTATCGAGCGGCCGGATGCTATTGCCTATACCGCAGGTCCTGGCCTGGTCGGCGCACTGATGGTAGGTAGCGGCATGGCCAATGGTCTCGGGCTGGCCTGGGGCTGTCCGGTCATCCCGGTGCATCACATGGAAGGGCACCTGCTGGCACCCATGCTCGAAGACGATGCGCCGGACTATCCATTCCTCGCATTGCTCGCGTCCGGTGGCCATACGATGCTGATCAATGTCCGTGGTCTCGGCCAGTATGACCTGCTGGGCACAACGCTGGATGACGCGGTTGGCGAGGCATTCGACAAGTCGGCCAAGTTGCTTGGGCTCGGTTACCCGGGCGGGCCCGCGTTGGCCGCGCTGGCAGAGTCTGGCGACGAAACCGCGTTTGCGCTACCGCGGCCCATGCTGAATCGTCCTGGTTATGATTTTAGTTTCAGTGGCCTGAAAACGGCGCTGATGCTCGTGGTGCGAAAGGCTGTCGCGGAGGGCACTATCGACGCACAGCGCGCAGACATTGCTGCGTCTTTTCAGCGTGCCGCGGTGGACACGCTGGTCAGCCGCACATTGCAGGCGGCGAAAAGCGAGCAGCTTGATCGGGTGGTTGTTGCCGGCGGTGTCGGTGCCAACGAATTGCTGCGAAAAGATTTGGCAGACCGGTTTGACGGTGCCGTGTACTACCCTCGAATGGCATTCTGCACCGACAATGGTGCGATGATAGCGATTGCGGGGGCCTTGCGGTTTGCCGATGCACAAGACGCCGGCGAAGTGCGCGCCCAGGCGCGCTGGTCTCTGGATTCACTGACCCAACCCGGCACACACAGCGAACAAGACTGAGGATTTATGGATATCATTTTTCTGCGCGACATGAAGGTTGAGACTGTCATCGGTATCTGGGAGTGGGAGCGCAAGATTCGCCAGACAGTGTCGATCGACCTCGACATGTCGGCCGATATTCGCAAGGCAGCCGCGAGTGACAGTGTCGAGGACACCCTGAATTACAAGTCGGTCGCGAAACGCCTGCAGGCCTTTATTGGCGATTCGAGCTTTCAGCTGGTCGAAACATTGGCCGAGAAGATTGCCGCGATCGTGCTGGAAGAATTTGCTGTCGTGTGGGTCCGCGTCCGGCTTAGCAAGCCAGGCGCGATTCGTGGCGCAAAAGATGTCGGCGTCATGATCGAGCGCGGGTCCCGGCCTGATTGAGCCAGAGTCGATCGGATAATGGCGAAGGTTTACCTTGGACTTGGCAGCAACGTAGAGCCGAAAAAACATCTGCAGCTTGGAATACGGGAACTCGGCAAGCACTTCGGCGTGCTTGAATTGTCAAACATCTATCAAAGCGCGTCAGTCGGTTTCGATGGCGAGGACTTCCTGAACCTTGTGGTTGGACTCGAGTCGGACGCGAGTCCGGCCGAGATTCATGACATCATCGAAGAAATCCATAGCCGCGCCAATCGGCAACGTGGCGAGTCGCGATATTCGCCACGAACACTGGATATTGACCTGCTGCTTTATGACGATTTGATATTGAACACGGCGCTGGTTTGCGTGCCGCGCGCGGATATACTCAAGTACAGCTTCGTGCTCGGCCCACTGGCCGAGATTGCCCCTGATTTGCGACATCCCGAGACCGGGAGGTTGATCACGGAACATTGGGCGGAATATGACAAAGATAGTCATCCATTAGCCGCCGCGAGCGTCGTGCTTGAGGAGACCGGGAGTGAGCGTGCATAGGTTTTTGATTATTTTGGCCAGCCTCGCGCTGGCGGCTTGCAGTGGTTCCGATGGTGGTGGCCAGGGATCGTGCTCGAACCGCGGGCAGAAAATCTTCGTCCGCGACGCCATGCAGGACTGGTATTTGTGGAACAACCTGCTGCCGGACAATATCCCGGTCAGAGATTACGATTCTCCTGAAGCATTGCTCGCCGACCTCACTACTTACAGCCCGGACGATGGCAGCGGCAATCCGATCGACATATTCAGTTTCATCGGCTCGGCTGCAGCCGACGCTGCATTCTTCGGCCAGGGGCAATTCGAAGGATTTGGATTCGGCCTCGGCGCCAATGCCAGCATCTTGCAGGTTTTTGCGGGTAGTCCCGCGGACCTGGGTGGATTGGCTCGCGGTCAGCAAATTCTGGAACTGGATGGGCGCACGGTCGCCGCGATCGAGGCGGCCGAAGGTCTCAATGCAGCACTGAGTGTAACGCCACTCACATTGCTGATGCTCGAACCCGGTGGCGCGCAATTAACGACCACGATTGCGCATGACATCGTCACGATCAATCCGGTTCCGCAATCGCGAGTCATTGCCGCTAATGATGGCAGCGGTCGCATGGTTGGTTATATTGAATTGAGCACGTTTATTGGCACGGCCGATCCGGCGTTTGACACGGTTTTTGCGGACTTCATCGCAAATGGCGTTAACGACGTAATTCTCGACCTGCGCTACAACGGTGGCGGGCTGGTTAACACGGCGAACCTGCTGGGCGATTATCTGGGCGGCGGAGTCCCGGCAGGAGACGTATTCTCCGACACTCGATTCAATGCTGACCGAGCATTAATCAACAATTCTCTCGAACTCTTTGATCGGCTCGGCAACTCATTGAACGTCTCACGATTCATCGTGATTGCCAGTTCCGGCACAGCTTCGGCCAGTGAGCTCGTTATTAACGGTATGGCGCCGCATGTTGCGGTGACCATCGTTGGCGGTACGACATTCGGCAAGCCGATTGGCCAGGTAGGGTTCGAATTCTGCGACAAGATCTTCCGCCCGACGGCGTTTCAGACGTTTAACGCCGACGGCTTCGGGGATTACTTCGGCGGGCTTCCGGTGGACTGTCCGGTCGCTGACGATCTGACTATCGCAGTGGGTGCGGATGCCGATCCAAACATGATCGCAGCGATGGGCTATCTGGATACAGGGCTGTGCCCGGTCATCGCTTTGCCTGCGGTTGCGTCGAAAGCGCAACTTAACGAGCAGGCAGTGCGGCCCGACCGCCGCGGACCGCCATGGCGGGAATACGCCGGCGCATTCTAGCAATCGGGGTCAGAGCCCTTTTTCAAAGGGCTCTGACCCCGATTGCTACCAACCAATCGACCGGCCACCATCGACGGCGATGATCTGACCCGTTACATAGGTCGCGTCGCGAACCAGGTACAGCACGCAGCCCGCGATATCTTCGGGATCGCCTGTGCGCCCGGCCGGGATCTGCTGCACAATCGATGCCGTGGTCTGATCGTCCATGCCTTCTTCCGGCCACAGGATAGCCCCGGGGGACACGCCGTTGACTCGAATCTCAGGCGCCAGGTCTTTGGCGAGCGAGCGCGTCAACATGGCTAACCCCGCCTTGGCCGAGCCGTATACAGCGTGATCTCTGAGCGGACGCTGCGAATGAATATCAATCATATTGACGATCACACCGCGCGTTTTTTTCAACTCCGAAAGGGCAGCCTGCGACAGGAACAATGGTGCCTTCAGATTGCTGCCAAGGAGATCGTCCCAATCATCTTCTGACACCTCGCCGAGCGGCGTTGGGTAGAAACTCGACGCATTATTAATCAGTATGTCGAGATGGCCGTGCCAGCCGGCGACCGCGGCCACGAGCGCTGGCAATTCGCTGGTGGCAGACAGGTCAGCAGCGACCGCCATCGCAGAATTCGGTCGCAGTGAGTTGAGTTCATCGCATAATGCGTTCGCCTCATCGGCCGATGCACGATAGTGGACGGCAACATCTGTGCCATGCTGGTGCAGGCAGCGGCTGATTGCGGCGCCGATTCGTCGGGCGGCTCCGGTAACCAGTGCGACCTTGCCGTCTAGGCTGGATGACACTGACATCGCTGGACCTCGTAATCTCGATTCACTGAATAGTATTCTGAAAGACAAGTAAGTCGCTATGCAACATACGCAAGAACGAACACTTCCGAAACCCGATGCGGCCAGCGCTGCGCACAGCGTGGCTGTTGCTCGCCATGTGCGTGAGCTGATCGATGACCAGGGTGGTTGCATCAGTTTCGCGGAATTTATGCACGCGGTGCTATACGCGCCGGGGCTCGGCTACTACAGCGCTGGTGCCACAAAGTTTGGAGCAGCCGGTGATTTCGTCACCGCGCCGGAGGTCTCATCATTATTTGGCCATGTTCTGGCACGCCAGTGTGCCGCTGTGCTTGCCTGTATTGAATCATCGTCAATACTGGAATTTGGCGCGGGTAGCGGTAAACTCGCAGCCGACCTGCTGACCAGGCTTGCGCAACTGGATGCGCTGCCCGAGAGCTACATGATCCTCGAAGTATCTGCTGATCTTCGTGAGCGACAGGAGGCGTTTCTCATCAACGCAGTGCCGGAACTAGCCGCTCGAGTGTCGTGGCTTGATCAGCTGCCGGACGAACATCGCGGTGTGATTATTGCTAATGAAGTTCTCGACGCGCTGCCGGTCGAGCGATTCGTGCGCCGCGCCGGGCATGTTGCGCAGTTATGCATCGCGGTTGAAGATGACAGGTTCACGATGGGCGAACGAGACGCTCCCGACGCGCTGGCCGCCGCAGTTACGAGTATCGAGCAGGACCTTGGCCAGGCATTGCCCGACGGCTACATCTCGGAAGTGTGTCTGGCCGCCCCTGCGTGGACTGCCGACATCGGTTCACGGCTGCGCGAAGGTGTCGCGTTCCTGTTTGATTACGGGGTGAGTCGACGCGAGTACTACGCGCCTGATCGTAGCGATGGCTGGCTGCGCTGCCACTTCCGCCATCATGCGCATAACGATGCGTTGATTCTGCCGGGCATTCAGGACATCACGGCCTGGGTGGACTTCTCGGGGGTCGCTGCGGCCGCCATCGAGAGTGGACTGGAGATTGCAGGATACGTAAGCCAGGCACATTTCCTGATCGACGGCGGAATGACCGATGAACTCGCCGACTTTTCGGAACTGGCACCTGCCGCACAACTGGAATTGTCGGGTCAGGTTAAATTACTTACTCTCCCCGGCGAAATGGGTGAAAACTTCAAGTGCCTTGGTATCAGCCGTGGTTCGGTAGTCGTTCCTGCGAGCCTGGCAACATCAGACAGGAATTTTGTTTTATGAAAGCAGTGATCCTCAACCGGGGCCGAACGTGAGCGAAATACAGGTTATCGTCCTCGCAGTCGTTCAGGGCCTTACGGAATTCCTGCCGATTTCGAGTTCCGGGCATCTGGTGCTCGTGCCGAGCGCGTTCGGCTGGGCAGACCAGGGCATGGCGTTCGATGTTGCGATGCACCTCGGATCGCTGGTGGCGGTACTGATCTATTTTCGCGGCGACATTGCGAGTTTGCTGAAGGGCACGACCCAGGTGCTCGGCGGCAAAGTGGCGACTTTCGAGTCCCGCCTGGCTCTGGCTATAGGGCTGGGCACCATACCGGCTGCGATTGGTGGCCTGCTGCTGGCGGACTTGATAAGCGCGAATTTGCGCAGCCCGTCGGTCATCGTAGTGACACTTTCAGGTTACGCGGTGTTAATGCTGCTTGCAGACCGACTCGGCAGGCGAGATCGAATTCTAACCAGCATCGGCATCAAAGACGTTGTGCTGATAGGACTCGCGCAGGCGCTGTCCCTGGTGCCCGGTACGTCGCGTTCGGGCGTGACGATTACCGCGGCGATGGCGCTCGGCTTCGAACGAACGGAAGCGGCGCGCTTTTCGTTCCTGCTGGCCGTCCCCGTTATCCTGCTTGCGAGTGGCTATGAGTTGACCGTCCTGCTGAGAGCGGATGCCTCTGTTGCCTGGGGCCAGCTCGGATTCGGTGCGCTGATAGCCGCTATTGTTGCTTACCTGAGCATTGAATTTTTCATGCGCTTTGTGAATCGTGTTGGCTTGCTGCCATTTGCGATTTACCGGCTGGCTCTCGCTGCGGTGGTTCTCTATGTCCTTGTTTAGGTATTCAGTCTTGTTGCTGTTTGCCGGATCTGCGCATGCGGCGGGCGACGGCTATTTGCTCGGCGGTGGACTGGAGACGGATTCTGACGACGGTTTCCGCGGCAGCCTGATCGCCGGCATCGGGCTAGGCGAGAACACCTGGCTGTCGGGTGGCTTTGCGGCCAGCACGGTGGAGCTGCCAACGGGCAGGGACAGCGATACCATTTACGCCGACATCGAGCTCGATCATCACTTCGATCCTGTCGGCGTCACCATAGGCGCCGCCTACTGGGGCGATCCCGACATTCTCGACTCCGTCGATCTGCGCGGTTCGCTGTACTGGAAAAACGACAAGGTGAGGCTTGCCGGCGAGTACGAATATCGCGATTTCGATTTCATCATTCCACCCACAGACTTTTTTCCCGGCCGAAAATTCGCCTTCGATGCCGATGGCATCGGCGCGCGGGCCCGCTTCCAGCTGAGCAAATCGGTCAGCTTAAGCCTGTCCGCCATGAAGTACGACTACAGTGTCGATTTTGTGCCCGACCAGAATCGCGATGCGATTAGCCTGGCGTCGGTGTCGCGCCTGAGCCTGATTAACAACTTGATTGACAGTCGCGCGAGCGTTGATTTGGCATTCGATACCGGGACCAAAAGCTGGGAACTCGATTTTAGTACCTGGAAAGGTGCGCTGGATCGATCGCGTACCCGATCACTGACAATTCGTTATCTGCTGCCGATGTCGAACAAGACGGATATCGAATTCGGTCTGGGTTACGACGATTCCGATCTGTACGGCGATGTCACGTTTTTTTCGATCTACCTGTATCTTTACGGCACCTAGGCGCTCGCCCGTAACTGTTTGATCGCAGCGATGCGTGCCCGTCGAATCGCTTCCGGAATTTCTTTGGCATCAAACTGCTTCGCGATACCTGCGCTGTCTACCGCTGCCGCCGCATTGAATGCCTGGCGCAGGACATCGGCTTGCGGGTAGTCGCGGTCCTCAAACAGCATTCGGCCACGGGCGTCGGCTTCACACGCGGCCAGGAATTGCTCGAAACGCTCCGGACGCCGAAACGCATCGGTTCTCTCCAGTAGCTTGACCACCGTCTTGGCGCGTAATTCGCTCGCGCGATGACAGTGGGTATGGAATTCGGCGACCAGCAGGCCAAGATCGCGGCACGCGCGCGGTAGCGGCAGGCGCTCGCCCATGGCCTTGATCAATTTGCAGCCACGTATTTCATGCCCGGGATGACTGGGTAATTCGCTCTGCCTTGTGGTCGCCTTGCCCAGATCATGCACCAGGGCGGCGAAGCGCACCGCGACGTCGGCGGACAGCTTTTCGGCCTGTTCCAGCACCATCATTGTGTGCAGGCCAGTGTCGATCTCCGGGTGCCACTTCGCGGGTTGCGGTACGCCGAACAATGCATCGACCTCCGGATACAGGACCTGCAATGCACGACATGCGCGCAAAGACTCGAAGAAAATCCTCGGGTCAGGCCCCGCCAATGCTGCTTCAGTCTCCTTCCAGACGCGATCTGGTACCAGTGCGTCGGCTTCGCCCGCGTTGACCATTTTACGCATCAGGTCCCTGGTCTCTGGCGCAATCTGAAAATCGAGGCTTGCGAATCGTGCGGCAAACTTCGCGGCCCGCAAGATTCGCACCGGGTCCTCCGCAAACGCGTCCGAGACGTGCCGGATCCGTCGCGTTTCGACATCTTCTGCGCCACCGAAGAGGTCGATGAGATTGCCGTCACGATCTTTGGCCATCGCGTTGATCGTAAGATCGCGACGACTCAGGTCTTCTTCGATCGTTACCCCGGGGTCTGTATTAAACGCAAACCCGTGATAGCCAACAGCGGTCTTGCGCTCGGTCCTGGCGAGTGCGTATTCCTCGTTCGTTTCCGGATGCAGGAACACCGGAAAATCTTTGCCGACCGGTTTGTAGCCCTGCTTGAGTAACTGCTCGGGCGTCGCGCCCACAACACACCAGTCCCGCTCTTTGACAGGAAGCCCAAGCTGTTCGTCACGAACAGCACCACCGACGAGGTAAACGTGCATCGATTCAAACGCCCAGTGTAATTGTAATAGTCATAACTTATCGTTCGAGATACTCGATTTTATTCTTCACTTCGCGCCAGTCATCTGCATCTTCAGGCGCGTCTTTTATCTCCGCAATGACGGGCCAGAGCAAGGATAACTCGGCATTGAGCGTCAGGAAATGTTGCTGATCATCAGGTAATTCGTCCTCCGAGTAGATCGCTTCAACCGGACATTCGGGCTCGCACAATGTGCAGTCGATACATTCATCGGGATCAATCACCAGTATGTTGGGTCCTTCGTGAAAGCAATCTACCGGGCACACCTCGACACAGTCTGTCAGTTTGCACCTGATGCAGCTCTCGGTAACGACGAAGGTCATGCGTAGGGTTCTCGCGGTCCGGCCAGACGCAAAGCTATTCGAAGTAAAAACGCATATCAAGGGAAGAAAGCATTTGTGCAGGATAATTCCTTTTTTGACCTGTCAATACGCTGCAGTTATCGTCGGTCCAGAGAATGTGCTCAAGCTCATATTGTAAGTAGAGGGAATTCGAAGTGCTCGTCGGTGACTTTCTTCGCGATACAGCATTACGTACACCGCGACGTGTAGCGCTGATTGGGCGTGGCGAGCACTTGACCTATGCTCAATTTGACGAGCAGGTGAACCGGCTTGCAAACGCGTTAGTTGACCTCCGACTAGAGAAAGCTGCCAAGGTCGCTATCCTTGCCACGAATTGCCCGCAATACGCGATCGCGTATTTCGCTCTTGCGAAAACCTCCTATGTGTCGGTGCATTGTTCGACCCGAAGTATTGCCAGTGAACTGGTCTACGTACTGAACAAGACCGAAGCAGAGGTAATGTTCCTCGAGAGTCGATTTGCAGCGATGATCGACTCAGTTTTGCCGCAACTGGAAAGACCGATTCGACTGATCCTGCTAGACGCGGCGAACGAGAAGCAGGCGCCATGTAGCGATGCCACTTTCATAGACGAGTTTGCCGACGGCATGTCGACAGGCAGTCCAGATGTGGTACTCGAAGAAAGCGATGCCCTCGCCATTACGATGACCGGCGGCACGACCGGATTTCCCAAGGCAGTACTCGTTAGTCATAAGGCAAGATGTGCGTCGGCTATCGCGGCGGCCCAGGATTTCGGGCTGAATGCAGACGACATCGTGCTGGTTTCTACGCCACTCTTTCATACGGCCGGGTTGTTCGTGTGGTTCGCAACTGCCGTAATGCTGGGATCAACGGTAGTGTTGTCTGAGTCCTGGGATGCGTCCGAATTCATGCAAATCGTTGCGCAGGAAAAAGTGACGGCGGCCTTCCTGGTACCGAGCCAATTCAACGATTTGATCACTCACCAGGACTTTTCGGCCACACGCCTCGCAACAATACGCAACATCGGCTACGCGGGAGCTCCGATGGGACATGCGTTGTCCGAACGAGTTCGGGCAGCATTACCGCACATCGCACTGACCGAAAACTACGGGCAATCGGAAGCTTGCCCGATAACTATTCGCTGTGAGAGACACGGCATCGGCAAGCGGGGCACGGTCGGCCGGGCCGCGTCGAACGCGGAGATCGGAGTAGTCGATCAGGCAGGTACTCTGCTGCCCGCGGGCGAGATCGGCGATATCGTCACGCGTGGTGATCAGGTGTTCGACGAGTACTTTAACGACCCCGAGGAAACCGCAAGAGCCTTCAAATTGGCCGATGGCTGGCTGCTGACAGGGGATGTCGGTTTTCTGGATGAAGAAGGATTTCTCACGCTGGTCGACCGGTCAAAGGACATGCTGGTTTCCGGAGGAGAGAACATCTATCCGGCGGAAATAGAGAACGCGCTGTACGCACATGCAGCGGTTGCAGAGTGCGCGGTATTCGGTATTCCAGACGAGCGGTGGGGAGAAGTTCCGGCAGCACACGTGGCCCTGATGCCCGGAGCATCGGTAACCGAGGATGAACTAATCGATTTTTGCACGCTTAAGGTTGCCCGTTTCAAACGGCCGCGGCTCATCAAATTCGTGGACAGCCTGCCGAAAACGCCGATCGGCAAAATACAGAAGAATGAACTTAGAGAGCCCTACTGGGCAGAACGCGATAAGAAAATCTGACGCGCGCAGGCTGCAAACATCCCCAGGTAGACATTGCTCGTTAGGTACTTCTCCCTATTTACGCTCACCGTCTGCTGGTCCAAAAGAGGCAGCATAAGGAAACAATTTGGCTAGACCTTTGTAGCGATCACCGCCGAAAGCTGTGGAGCAAAACTATTGGCTAATTCTGTTGCAAATATCTTCGGTTCATCTCCGGTCATGCCATTAGAGAAGCACGTCAATATTGCTTATCAATGTACCAAGGAGCTTACGGGATTTTTTGAGGCCGTAATTGCAGGCGACTGGGACCGGGCTGCCAGGTCGCATGACGCGATCGATGCGCTCGAACATGCAGCGGATGACCTGAAGAAAGAAATTCGACTGCGTCTCCCAAGCAGCCTTTTTATGCCGGTTCCCCGACAAGACTTACTCGAGCTCTTGTTGGCACAAGACCAAATGGCCAATCGAACCCAGGACGTTTCCCGCATGGTACTTGGGCGAAAAATGCGAATCCCGGTCGCGATCGCCGAGGAGTTTCTGGAATTCGTCAAGCGCAATGTGGATGCGGCGAAACAAGCACGCGAAAGCGTGCGGGAACTGGATGAGTTGTTTCTAACCGGATTTCGCGGCGCCGAAGTAACGCTGGTCGACTCGTTGATAGCGGAACTCGACCAAATCGAAACGGACACCGATGCGCGTCAGGCAGAGCTGCGATCCGCGCTATTTAACATCGAAGTCAGCCTCGAGCCGGTCGACGTCATGTTTCTCTACCGGGTTATCGAACTAACCGGTGAGATTGCAGACATGGCGGAGCGGGTTGGCCGTCGCCTTGAACTTCTACTTGTCCACTAATCCTTACAACATGCTGACGGGGCGGTCGTAATGGATGCAGGCGTTGTCTATATTGGGCTGGCAGCCGTGTTTGGGGTTTTCATGGCATGGGGCATCGGTGCCAACGACGTGGCGAATGCCATGGCAACCTCGGTTGGATCCAAGGCACTGACAATCAGGCAGGCCATCCTGATCGCCGCAGTCTTCGAGTTTCTT
>Ga0255051_10000103_pt1 | contig 29345 bp, 27 predicted proteins | sample JV7_2_9_MG_FD_181719 | JGI IMG/M metagenome (GOLD analysis project Ga0255051, IMG submission 181719) | Seawater microbial communities from Jervis Inlet, British Columbia, Canada - JV7_2_9 | ecosystem: Environmental > Aquatic > Marine > Inlet | place: Canada: British Columbia | collected 2016-10-06
TAAATTTTTCGCACCGACCATTTTAATAACTGGTCGGGGTGGAGAGATTCGAACTCCCGACCCACTGCTCCCAAAGCAGTTGCGCTACCAGGCTGCGCTACACCCCGAAATCTGCCTAACGCCACCAAACACAGCGTTATATGCAAGGCGCGGAATAATACGCTGATCAAAAATAATCGTCAATTGAACATTGACGATTTTGTTAATTATCCGTTGGTTGGTTATTCACCTTTATAATAGCGTCAGTTTTTATATCTATAAAATTTCCTGGTTAATCAGGATTTCGCGCTCTTACTCCGTAAAAGCTACGAAGCAAAGAGAGCCTTGGTGTGCAAAACAATGCAATAAAACGCAATAATAGAGTAAAAACCTCAAGACCTCCGCCACCGCGTCCCATCAGCCCCATCTTCAATGCTGATGCCCGCATCGACAAGCTCATCCCGGATACGGTCAGCCTCCCCCCAATCCTTGTTTTTCCGCGCATCGAGCCGTTGTTGTATCATCGCCTCGATCACCTCGTCAGACAGGCCTGTAGCCCCACTCACCTGCGATTTAAGGTAGGCCTCGGCATCATCTTGCAACAACCCGATGATGCCGGCTAGATATTTCAACAGTCTGGCCAGTGAATTAGCCTTGTCGGAGTTATTCGTCTTTTCTCGATTGATATCACGCGCCAGATCGAATAATACCGCCATCGCATTCGCGGTATTAAAATCGTCGCATAGGGCTTGCTCGAACTGTTCCTGATATTTCGTATTTTGCGGTATCTCGGCTGGCCCTGTGCCGAGCAGCGCGCCGTAGAGGCGTTGCAGACCACTGCGCGCATTGTTTAACTGTTCTTCAGAGTAATTAAGCTGGCTGCGATAATGACTGCCTGTAATAAAGTATCTGATCTCTTCCGCTTTATATTCCCGCAATACATCGCGCAGGGTGAAAAAATTTCCCAGCGACTTCGACATTTTTTCTTCGTTGACGCGGACAAAGCCATTGTGCATCCAGCAATTAACAAATTTCTCACCGGTGCAACTTTCACTTTGCGCAATCTCATTCTCATGATGCGGAAATTGCAAATCCTGTCCGCCTCCGTGAATGTCGAAGTGATTACCCAGCATTTGAGTGGACATCGCCGAACATTCGATATGCCAACCGGGGCGGCCGTCACCGTAGGGCGAGGGCCAACTGGGTTCTCCGGGTTTGGCCGATTTCCACAGGACGAAATCGAGCGGATCTTTTTTTCCAGGATCGACATCGACGCGTTCACCGGCGCGCAATTCATCTATTTTCTTGCCTGAAAGCTGGCCGTAATGTTCAAATTTAGCGACCGAAAAATAAACGTCCCCGTTCTCCGCCTGATAGGCATACTCCGTATCCAACAGACCGTCGATCATCACGATAATCGATTCGATATGATCGGTGGCTTTGGGTTCGTGACTCGGTCTTAATACGCCAAGCGCATCAGCATCTTCGTGCATGGCATCGATAAAGCGTTGCGTCAGGACACTAAAATCTTCGCCAATTTCATTCGCGCGATTAATTATCTTGTCGTCTATATCGGTAATATTGCGCACATAGTTCACCTCGAAGCCGAGGTGTTTTAGGAATCGATAGACTACATCGAATACCACCAATACCCGCGCATGGCCGATATGGCAATAGTCATATACCGTCATACCACATACATACATCCGAACCTGGCCAGGCACGATCGGGGTAAAAGGTTCTTTGCGATTAGTAAAGCTGTTGTAAATAGTAAGCATCTGCACCGATTTCAGCCAATCTGGCGGGTCAGTTGATAAAGGGGGAGAGTTTAAGATATCGAACCAGACAGTGGAACCCGAATTATGATTTCGCAAACAATTAAAAATCTCTGATTCGATTGTGGCGTCCTGGCCTTCCATCTGGCATAACAAATCAGTAGAATCCGCGTATCTTTTTTGACCACCGGAATGCTGATGAAAAAAACACTCCTTCCCTTATCGGTTGTGCTTGCAGCGATTCTGTCTCTGGTTTTATTTCCAACCCTAAAAGGTGCCAATTCCATGAACGACGAAACTGCAAGTAACCCACAAGTACTGCTCGAAACGACGATGGGTAACATCACCATCGAACTGGACGCTCAAAATGCACCCGTTACCAGTGCTAATTTCTTCACTTATGTCGACGACGGTTATTTTGTCAACACCACCTTTCACCGGGTAATACCAAACTTTATGATTCAGGGCGGCGGTATTACCGCTGATATGCAGGACAAACCTAGCAAGCATAAGCCGATTCAAAACGAAGCCAATAATGGTTTGAAAAATGACCGTGGGACATTGGCGATGGCGCGTACCGGCGACCCACACTCGGCTACTTCACAGTTTTTTATCAATCATAATGACAACGCATTTTTAAATTTTAGCAGCGAAACCCCACAGGGCTGGGGTTACGCTGTATTCGGCAAGGTCGTCGACGGCATGGACGTGGTCGATGAAATAGCAAAAGTAGAAACCGGCAATAGTGGCGGTCATCAGGACGTTCCGGTTAACACCATCACCATCACCGGGGCCAGTCGCCTCTAGCCCGGATGGCTGACGAATATCTGTTTATTTCGGACTGTCATCTCGATACGTCGAAGCCAGAAATCACCACAAGCCTGCTGGACTTTATTAAAAACCGGGCATCGACCGCCCGGTTTTTGTATATTCTCGGCGATTTGTTTGAAGTCTGGCTAGGCGATGATGACCCGGCGCCTGACTTTGGCGAAGTTATCGCAAGCTTGAGCCAGTTATCGGAAACTACAGATATTTACTTTGTTGCCGGCAATCGGGATTTTCTGCTTGGTGATGGATTTGCCAGGCGCGCTAGATTTAAAGTCATACGCGAGCCTGTGAATCTGGATCTCGGCGGCAAGCGCGTCGTATTATTGCACGGTGATGTACTGTGCACCGACGATCATGACTACCAGGCTTTCCGTTCGCAGGTACGCGATCCCGCCTGGCAACTGGAGTTTTTACAAAAACCACTATTCGAGCGACATGAAATTGTGGCTGCTTTACGCGTTGACAGTATCGCTGCATTGCTCGAGAAAACCCCAGAAATCATGGATGTCAACCTGGCCGCGGTGGAATTCTGTTTTGATACGAATGATGCTGAAATACTGATCCATGGTCATACACACCGGCCAGGTGTCCATCGATACGGCCAGTCGCGTACACGTTACGTGCTCGGTGACTGGAACCCGCAACCGAGCTATCTTAGCTGGAATAGTTCGAGCGGATTCGAGTTGCACGATTCCAGGTTGCCAGTTTATCAATAGCTGATATTACCGCGCTATGCCCTGCCTCCATGGCTTTTAATTCAGTTGCTTCAAAACCGGCTTCCAGTCTGGCCGGCCAGTTAAACGGGCCGCGTAAATTCCCCTTCAGGTAGATATCGACTAACTCGCGGAAGGTATCCGTTAGATTTAATCCACGCTGCTCGCACAAATATCGAAACCAGTGATTACCAATCCGCACATGCCCTATTTCATCACGATAAATCACCTGTAATATTTCCACCGCCCGCTGATCACCAATATTGGTAAATCGCTTTATCATGCCGGGGGTAACGTCCAGACCACGAGCCTCCATGACGCGCGGCACCAGGGCCATCCGGTGCAATATATCATCACGGGTTTTACACACCATATCCCACAGGCCGTTGTGCGCATCCAGCTCCCCATAAAAGGACCCCTGGTTGCATAAGTGCTGACTTAGCAAACTAAAATGTTTTGCCTCTTCACTGGCGACCAGCAACCAGTCACTAATAAATTGATCGGGCATTTGCCGGAATCGATAGGCGGCATCGAGCGCGATATTAATCGCATTGAACTCGATATGGACGAATGCATGTAACAGGCTGATTCGACCCGCACTATTATATGTCGTGCGTCGGCTGAGCTTGCGCGGATCAACCAGTCGGGGTAAGTCGGGTTTACCAGGAATGTCGATGGGCAGAACTGGAAAACCGTTGCCACGTACCAGTTTTCCATCGTTCCAAAGATTAAATATCTTTGCAGCAGCGTTACATTTGCGCGTGGGATCTTTTTCCAGCAAGGCGCGCTGAAGCTGCTGAAACAAATATTCCGACATAATCGATAACCCGTATATTGCATGAAGGGAACGAATCTCAGGGTAAATATGCGGGTTAAGCAGATAAACCCTGATCCATATCGGCAATTATATCGTCTATTGACTCCAATCCGACAGCGATACGAATTAAGCCTTCACTAATACCGGTCAGCGCCTTTATTTCGTCGCTGACCCTACCATGGGTCGTCGTCGCTGGATGCGTGATGGTAGTTTTAACATCGCCAAGATTCGCAGTTATCGACACCATACTGGTGTTGTCTATTACCCGCCACGCCTTTTGCCGGCCGCCTTTGACGACAAAAGAGACGATACCGCCGCTTCCGCTTTGCTGCTTTTTAGCCAGTTCATATTGTGGATGCGATGGCAATCCGAGATGATATACCCGCTCCACCGCGGCATGGTCCGACAGGTAACGGGCCAATTCGATTGCATTATCGGAATGTGCTTTCATGCGCAGCGACAGGGTTTCAAGACCCTTGGTCGCAACCCATGCATTGAACGGACTCATGGTTGGCCCGGTGGTTCGGATGGCGCCAAATATTTCTTCGCCAACGCGTTGATGGTCACCTACCACGGCCCCGCCGACAATTCGTCCCTGTCCATCGAGATACTTGGTCGCCGAGTGCACGATCAGATCCGCACCCAGTTGCAGCGGTTTTTGCAGGGCCGGTGTGCAAAAGCAGTTGTCGACTACCAGCAAACAACCATGCTCATGCGCCAGATTCGCCAGTTCGGCAATATCAGCGACTTCAGTCAACGGGTTAGACGGTGTTTCAATAAACAGTATTCGGGTATTGGGTCGTATGGCCGCTTTCCATGCATCGATATCGGTCATATCGACCATGCTGGTTTCGATTCCAAAGCGTGGTAAATAGCGATCGAACAATACCGTCGTCGTACCAAAGATCGACCGTGATGATACCAGATGGTCTCCCGCTTCAAGCAGCGCAATGCATATCACCGTGATCGCTGCCATCCCTGATGCCGTGGCCACACAACTTTCACCGCCTTCTAACGCAGCCAGTCGCTGTTCAAAATTCTGCACTGTGGGATTGGTAAAGCGCGAATAAATATTGCCCGGGTCGTCGCCGCTAAATCGGGCGGCAGCCTGCGCGGCATCGTCAAACACGAAACTGGAAGTGGTAAATATCGGTTCGCCGTGTTCGTTTTCGCCGGTACGCCGATGCCCGGTGCGCACCGCGAGGGTGTCGAACTGGTATGAATGAATGGTCAAGATTAAGCTCCCAAAAAAGCTCGGGAGAGGGATGTGAATACAGAATAATGTTTCGACTACCCTCTTTAGCACATTTATTTTCAGATTCTGCCTGCGCAAAATCGTCAGCGCTTGCAAGCCGAGAAACAAATCAGCGCTGTGAGGTGGACATTAAGGCCAAGGTAGCTTTATGTCAAGATGGGATTTTTATTGTTTTTGGCTGTTCAGGACATTTAGTGGTTACTTTTAGTAAAATTTGCCTCTCGCAAAGGCGCAGAACTCGCAATGGTTTTTTTAAACAATTCACAAACCTGACGACTGGTATCACTGGCAGTACCCACAATACAAATTCCAGTCTAACTTTCTTCAGACTTAATGCCTTTCCTTTACGTACTCTGCGCCTCTGCGAGAGCATCAACAAAGGACCAAGGGTCAGACCAGCGATCGGGATCAAGAGGTCTAAAGGCTAGACCTGACCCCGGCATGATACTTAACTTATTGAATTATAACAAAATCATTGACGAGCACCTCGTCAAACAGTTCGATCACGTCCGCATTTTTCATACGGATACAACCGTGGGAAACGCGTTGGCCGATACGCTTTTCGTCCGAAGTTCCATGGATATAGATATAACGCGAATAGCTGTCGTGAACCCCGCCATTATTAAAGCCCTGCTCCAGTCCATCCAGCCATAGTATTCTTGAGGTGATTTCGTCTTCTTCGCGATTATCGGTTTTATTGCTCACTCGCCCGGTAGGTTCGCGGGCGCTAAACACCATGCCGAGAGGTTCGCCACCACCAATTTTTTGTTTTATCCGATGTATTCCGATCGGTGTCTTAAGGCTATCGATCCGATTGCCGAGGCCGTTGGCCGCGGTCGACACCGAGTAGGTCCTGTTTTCTGCTTCTTCGATATCGATCCATTGCAATAGCTGTTTACCAGCATCTATAAAAATAAAAGGTCGCTGATCGGCCAGTGCCGCATTGCCGGGCAGTTTATCGATCACCAACCGGTAGATGTCCGACCAAATCATCAGACGTTGTTGTGCAGATCCATACCGACAACGTTTAAATTTTGATCGCCACTATCCTTCGCCGAATCATTGCGAATATTACTGATCTTGTCGAGATAGTCGTTGTCTATGGTTTTCGTCACATACTTGCCGTTAAAACAGGAGCAATCAAATTCGGTGATGGCACGATTGCCTTTTTGTACTGCGTCGATCAAATCATCGAGGTCCTGATAAATTAACCAGTCCGCGCCGATTATTTCAGCAATTTCGGCTTCACTGCGGTCATGAGCGATGAGCTCTTCTACCGCGGGCATATCGATGCCATATACATTGGGATATCGAACTGGTGGTGCTGCCGATGCCAGGTATACCTTGTTGGCACCCGCATCACGGGCCATTTGTATAATTTGCTGCGACGTTGTGCCTCGCACAATCGAGTCATCTACGAGTAAAACATTCTTACCCTTGAACTCGATATCGATCGGATTGAGTTTGCGGAGCACCGATTGTTTGCGCATTTTCTGTCCCGGCATCATAAAGGTTCGACCAATGTAGCGATTCTTGATAAAACCTTCACGATATTTAACCCCGAGGTGATAGGCCAGTTCCATCGCCGAGGGCCGGCTGGTATCCGGAATCGGGATCACCACGTCGATATCGTGTTGCGGCATTTCGCGTAATATTTTACGCCCCAGCTTTACGCCCATGCGCAAACGGGCTTTATAAACATAGATGTCATCGATGATTGAATCGGGCCTCGCCAGATAAACATGTTCAAATATGCAGGGATTTAAACTGGTCGACTGGGCACACTGTTTTAAGGTGATATTGCCTTCGATATCGATATAGATTGCTTCCCCAGGTTTCAGATCCGCAATAAGATCGAATCCCGATGTCTGTAATGCAACACTTTCTGAGGCTATCATATAGTCGGCACCCTCATCGGTTTCGCGCTTTCCGTATACGATCGGGCGTATTCCGCAGGGATCACGAAATCCCAGGATTCCCTTGCCGGTAAGCATCGCAACCACGGCATAGGCGCCCTCGATACGCGCATGGGTTTCGCTCACCGCGGTAAAAATCTCTTCCGCAGTCAGATCGAGCGTGCCCGATATATGCAGCTCATGCGCCAGTACGTTCAACAGCACCTCGGAATCCGACTCGGTGTTGATGTGGCGCAAATCGGATTGATACAGTCCTCGCTTGAGTTCGTCTACATTGTTTAGATTGCCATTATGCGCAAGCGTTATGCCATAGGGTGAGTTGACATAAAATGGCTGCGCCTCGGCAGATGATGAGCAACCAGCAGTTGGATAGCGAACATGCCCTATACCCATATTGCCGACCAGATCACGCATATGCCGCGTATGGAATACATCACTGACCTGTCCATTGCCCTTGCGTAAATTCAACTTGTTGCCGTCACAAACGACTATGCCTGCGGAGTCCTGGCCCCGGTGCTGCAACACCAGTAAACCATCGTAGATCACCTGGGCAACAGGCTTTTGACTGACGATTCCAATAATTCCACACATGTTAGGGCCTTCTCAATTTATAATGAAAATCGGCTTGCCACATCCTGTGGCAATATGTCTTTAATCCAGTTAGCCATATCTGAAAAATATTCGATCATAGCTGAATCATTCCACCAGGGCTCGGATGGCATCGGCGTCAATCCGGCGAGCAATACAAGCATGGTTACGATGAGTACTCCACGCGCTGCACCAAATACCACGCCAAGGCTTTTGTCGGTACCCGTGAGACCGGTTTTTGTCACCAGTTGGCTAGCCATAAAATTGATAATCGCACCAATAATCAGGCTGCTGACAAACAATATCGCGAAGCCGGTTGCGGTACGAATAGTCGGTGATTCGATATAGGGCTCGAGCAGCTCGGCCAGTGGTGTAAAATAGCGCAGCGCGATAAAACCCGCAAGAATCCAGCTCGCCAGGGAAAGGGACTCCTTGACAAAACCCCGTACCAGGCTGATCAACGCCGATATTATTATTATTACAATAATAATCAGGTCCACCCAGCTCATGACAGCTTCCTCGGTACTCGTATCTCATGCATCATTTGTGATATTTCATGATCAGTCCGTCAATATCATACTTCGCTTTTATCTTGTTGAGGGCGACCTTGGACTGGTCACGATTCAAAAACGGACCCAGCCGCACACGATAAACCGGTTGGTTGTCAATACTGAACTTCTCAATAAATACCGCGGCGATATTTGATTTGCGCAGCTTGTCGCGCTGTGACAACGCTTTTTTCCGGTCTTTATAGCTACCGACCTGCAACACCCAGGTATCGCCGCCGACACGTGTGACCTCTACTTCAGGCTGTGTTTGTTGTTTGCTGGCGGGCTGGCTTTGCACCGCCTCGGATTTGGAGCCGGAGTCTTTTGGTTCGGCTTGTTCGGTTTTACGCTCTATTTGGTTTGCATTTTCGCTCGAGCGTTCGTCAACAAATTGTGATTCCAGACTCGGCAGATCTTCAACTTTAGCGTGTAATTCGACAATTTTCTGCTCGAATTCCGGGTTATTTTTAATCACTGGCTGCGGTGGTATGACCACCTCCAGGGTATTTTTACGGATACCCGAACCATCGAGTATCAGCGGCAGAAATATCACCGCAAGGGCAAAAATTACCGCTATTCCAACCAGGCGCTGTTTAGTATTTTGATCCACGTTAAATTGATTGGGTTAGTTTGATGGTAAATTCGAGAGAGACTGAAGGAATAATTCGACTGTTACAAAAGATCCGGTGACCAGTATTATATCCTGATTAGATAAAGATGACAGCGCGTGATTGATCGCCGTTTCAGCGCTCGAAAACTTGCGTTCAATCTTCAGCGGGTCAAGGCGCTGCTCTATGGCGTCAGCGCTGAGGCCCCGATCACAGTCGAGCGATAACAGCCACCAGTCATCGACAACTCCCCCAAACTCGGCCACAAATTTAGCAGTTTCTTTATCTTCCAGCATGCCCAGTAACACCACAATTCGACCGTGAGGTTTTTTTAGTGCCGAGAGGTTTATCGCCAGCGCTTTTGCCGCGTCGGGATTGTGACCCACATCGACGTAAACTTCGGATTTGAGCCTGGTCGCCAATCGTTGGAATCGTCCCGCCAGTTCAGTGCCATCAAAATTTTGTGCAACCACCGATGGCTCATATTGATTCAGAGGCAATAACAATCCGAGTCCGGCGACAACCCCAGCGAGGTTCTGTAGCTGGTGAATTCCGCTTAGAGGCGGTGTCAGCCCGAAACTTAAATCGCACCCCGACCAATCGTACTCCCCGGCCGTATCGGATCGTTTAATGCTGAAATCGCGCTGATATTGTAAACACGGGCATTCCAGGCGTTCGATCTCATCGACAACCGATTGCGGTGGCTGGCTATCATTACACACCACCGGCACACCCGCTCTTAATACACCAGCTTTTTCGAATCCGATTTTTTCACGGCTATCGCCTAACCATCCCCGATGATCGATGCCGATACTGGTTAAGTGTACCAGGTCGGCATCGATTATATTAACTGCATCGAGACGACCGCCGAGGCCAACCTCAAGAATGGCATAATCGGGCGCATGTTTTTGAATCAGCCAGAATGCAGCGAGAGTGCCATATTCAAAATAAGTTAGCGAAGTGTTTTGCCTGGCCGAATCAACCGCTTCAAAGGCCTCGCACAGGGCAGCATCGTCAACCATCACCAAATCCAGCTTGATGCGTTCGTTATAGCGCAGCAAATGCGGTGAAGTGTAGCTGGCGACCGAGAACCCGGCTCTATTTAGCCAATTTTCGTAACAGGCAACTGTCGAACCCTTACCGTTAGTCCCCGCCACGGTAATCACTTTTTTAGCGATAGTCCCTATATCAAGGCGGTTTGCAACTTCGGAAACCCGTTCCAGACCGAGGTCAATCGATTTAATATGTAACTGCAGCTGCCAATCCAGCCACTCGTCGAGTGTTTCAAAACGCATTATCGATCATCTAATAAACACGAACTAATCCTGCTACCTCGATAACAGGAGGATTAAAAAACTCATTGAAATTTTTCCAATTCAGCAAATAACAGGCTAGCAGGCTAGCAGGCTGTTGAAAAAGTCTCAGGCGAGTGCAGAACAAGGCAAATATTGGCGAAAAAGCGTAGTTTACACGGAGTAAATGAGCATTTTGAGCCAATATTTAACGCCGTTATGTGCCGTATGAGGGTTTTTCAACAGCCTGCTAAGGTGTTGCCAGTCCCATCATCATGGTACAAAGCGAGCTGATTTTTTCACGCAGTTGACGTCTATCCAAAATCATGTCTATTGCGCCATGCTCAAGTAGAAACTCGCTGCGCTGAAACCCCTCCGGCAAGGTTTCACGTACAGTTTGCTCGATCACACGGGGACCCGCAAATCCGATCAATGCATTGGGTTCAGCGATATGGACATCGCCGAGCATTGCTAGACTGGCCGAAACCCCCCCCATCGTCGGATCGGTTAACACACAAATATAGGGGATTTTTCGCTTCGACAGCCGCGTCAGCGCAGCACTGGTTTTAGCCATTTGCAGCAAAGAAAACAAGGCTTCCTGCATACGGGCACCGCCGCTTGCGGTAAAACATATCAGCGGAATATCGTGTTCGATGCTGGCATTCACAGCGCGCACAAACTTTTCACCGACCACCGAACCCATCGAGCCACCCATGAATTTAAATTCGAAGGCGGCAACCACCATGGCTATCCCGTTCACCTTACCCTGCATCACGATCAAAGCATCTTTTTCACCTGTTGCCTTTTGCGCCTGATTCAGCCGGTCGCGATATCTTTTATCATCGCGGAATTTAAGTATGTCTTCAGATTCAATATTAGTTGCAATTTCAAGTCGACCTTCTTCGTCGAGGAATAGCTCCAGCCGGCGCCTGGCCGGAATGCGCATGTGATAGTCACACTTGGTACAAACATCCTGATTTCGCTCCAGTTCGGCGCGGTAAATGATTGCATCGCAGGCGTTGCACTTGGCCCACAGGCCTTCAGGCACGTTTTTCTTATCTTTTATTCCCGAGGTACGAATTTTCGAGGGTATTAGATTTTCAAACCAGCTCATGCCGCATGCTCGCTACTGCTGTCCATCATTATTCTCATCTCACGTAATATCGTACTAATATTGGACTTAATCTGCGCATGATCATGCTCCGACATGGCTACTTGATTCACCAGTGCCGAGCCAACCACCACTGCATCGGCAACCCTGGCAACAGCCTGTGCGGTCGCAGCATCTTTAATACCAAATCCAACACCTACCGGCAGATCGGATATTGTCTTTATTTCTGCCAGCTTTTGCGCCACCGCATCCACGTCCAGTGTACTTGCACCCGTCACACCTTTGATAGAAACGTAATACAAATAACCTGAAGCTTTATCGTTGATTAACTTGATGCGTTCCTTATCCGTGGTCGGTGCGATCAAATAAATTAAATCGATATGCCGGGATTTCAGCATTGGTGCAAATTCACCGGCTTCCTCGGGTGGCATATCGACTACCAGCACACCATCGACGCCAACTTCGGCGGCCCGTTGTGTGAAACGAGTATATCCCATCATTTCAACCGGATTTAAATACCCCATTAATACCACCGGTGTGTGGGTATTTTGTTGGCGAAATTCTGCCACCATCGACAATACATCATCTAAACTGACATGATGGCTCAGGGCACGCTCGTCAGCCGCCTGAATCACCGGACCATCGGCCATCGGGTCTGAAAACGGCACACCGAGCTCTATGATGTCAGCCCCAGCCACAACCAGTTCATGCATCAGTTCAACGGTAAAATCAGGATGCGGATCACCTGCCGTGACAAACGGGATAAGAGCCTTTAGCTTGTTTTTCGCAAGCTGCTCGAAACATGTTTTCAGTAGACTCATACTTCCAGTCCCTCGCGTGCAGCGACGGTATGCATGTCTTTGTCTCCACGGCCAGACAGATTTACTACAATAATCTTGTCCTCGTCCATACCGCGGGCCAGTTTTTGTGCATAAGCAACTGCGTGGGCCGACTCGAGTGCGGGGATTATCCCTTCCACACGGGTTAACTCATGGAATGCATCGACTGCCTCGTTATCGGTGATGGTTTTATATTGAGCCCTTCCGGTCTCTTTCAACCACGCGTGTTCCGGGCCGACACCGGGGTAATCGAGTCCTGCGGAGATACAAAAAGGCTCGATGATCTGGCCCGCCTCGTCCGACATCAGGTAAGTTCGATTGCCGTGCAATATACCCGGCGAACCAGCTGTCAGTGGTGCCGCATGCCGACCGGTGTCGATACCGTCACCGGCTCCTTCGACCCCGTAAAGCGCAACTTGCTGGTCATTGAGAAAATCGTGAAACAGTCCGATTGCATTGGATCCGCCACCGACACAGGCGACCAGCGCGTCGGGCAACCTGCCAGCCTGTTCGAGTATCTGCGCTCGGCACTCCCGGCCTATGATGGTCTGGAAGTCGCGCACCATTGCCGGATAGGGGTGCGGGCCTGCAACCGTTCCTATAATGTAATAGGTATTGTCGATATTGGTTACCCAGTCGCGCATCGCCTCGTTAAGCGCATCTTTCAGGGTTTTCGATCCTGAATGTACGGCGACGACTTCTGCTCCCAGTAAGCGCATCCGATAGACATTCGCTTCCTGTCTTTTGATATCTTCATCGCCCATATAGACGATACATTCGAGGCCCAGCCGCGCGGCAACCGTCGCCGAGGCAACACCATGCATTCCAGCCCCGGTCTCGGCTATGATGCGGGTTTTACCCATACGCTTTGCCAGCAGGGCCTGACCAATCGCATTGTTGATCTTGTGTGCGCCGGTGTGATTCAAATCCTCCCGCTTCAGCCAGATCTGTGCACCACCGTTTTTACGGGTTAACCTGGTAGCGTAAAATAAAGGACTGGGGCGACCGACGAAGTGCTTCAGGTCATAAGCATATTCGGCCCAGAAATCGGGGTCTTTACTATATTTTTCGTAGGCCTCACGTAATTCACGTAGTGGCCCCATCAGGGTTTCGGCTACAAATATTCCCCCAAAACGACCAAAGTGACCCTTACTGTCAGGGTATTGATTGTAGTCAGCTATCGATTCTTTCATTAACGTCGACACGTTTAACCTCTTTAAATAATTGATCAATCAAATCGGCATCCTTGATGCCTTTTGATTGCTCTACACCACTGCTCACATCGACTCCCCAGGGTTTAACCCTGGTAATTGCAGCCGCCACGTTCGATGGATTAAGCCCACCGGCCAATACCAGCGGAAAGTCAAAAGTAGAAGGTATTTTTGACCAGTCAAATGTATCACCCGAGCCACCCTGACGTCCAGCAACATTACTATCCAACAGGAAACCCTGTGCTTCCGGAAATAGCTGTGCATAGCGACTGGCATCTTCCACACTACCCATTGGAATCGCCTTTATGAACGGCCTTGACCACTGCTGGCAAATCTCCGGCGCTTCCTCACCATGAAACTGTAAACAATCGGGTTTTACCGTTTCCAGTACCTGTCTGATCCAGCCCTCATCTTCGTTCATGAACAATGCGGTGACTGTGACAAAAGGAGGCATCGCTAATCGAATTTGCAGCGCAGCATCAAGCTCAATCGCGCGTGGACTTTGTGGGTGAAATACCAGACCTATAGCATCGCCACCAAGCTCGGCTACCCGCTGCGCATCGCACAGCCGGGTAATGCCGCATATTTTGATTCGGGTTCGACTATACATGGATTAGAATAATACGGGTTTTTTGCCTTCGATGGGCAGCTTAAATTGATCTGGATAATAAGCTCGTAGAAAGTATAATCCGGCGGCACTCGCGGTAACATCGGCGCGGTTGCGATCTTTGCCCCCGAATACGTCGGCAAACCATTCGCTAGACTGTTCGCCCTTACCTACAGCTATCAAACTACCGGCTATATTTCGCACCATATGGTATAAAAAAGCATTCGCCTTAATATCCAGGTATATCAGATCGCCCTGTCGACTTAAGCTAATTTGATGAATGTTACGAGAGGATGATTTAGCCTGACAACCGACCGCACGGAAAGCGCTAAAATCGTGTTCGCCAACTAACATTTGCGCCGTCGTGTGCATTTTTTCAGCATCGAGTGATCTAAGTTCCCAGCTAACTTTACCGTGGAACAAAGCGCTTGGTACGTCACTATTGAAGATGATATAACGATAGCTTCGCGCCAGGGCACTGAATCGGGCATGAAAACCTTTTTCGATCGGTATCACCCATTTAAGCCGGATATCACGCGGCAAACGGCAATTAGAGCCTAATAACCAGGCGCGGTTATCGCGCGGCGCTTCGGTTTCAAAATGGGCTACCTGTTCGATTGCATGTACCCCGGCATCTGTTCTCCCGGCACAAACCAGCTGCACTGGATGGTTCGCTACAAATCCGATCGCGCTTTCGAGATGTTGCTGGATCGAAGGAGAGTGATCCTGCTTTTGCCAGCCACTATAAGCGCTACCGGCGTACTCGATACCTACTGCATACTTAGCCAATGAGATCTACCCGATAATTGCTAAACAGCAATATTAACACCTCGTATTAACGATAAAAAATGTAGGAAACGAATCAGGATCAAAATTTAATGGGTTACTACTCTTAACTAACAAAACCCTGGATATAAACTTCCAGGTAGCAGAATTTTATCGACTGCCGGACAAAAAAAAGCCCGCTATCCAGGATAGCAGGCTTGAGCTACATCAGCCTATTTGAGGAGTCCGAGGTATTTTTAACTCATATGTGTTTAATTATATCTGTGGCTTCCGCCTTCTGTTCTTCACTGCCCTCAGCCAGCACTTCATCGAGGCTACTGCGAGCACCTTCGGTATCACCCATGTCAATAAATGCACGTGCCAGATCGAGCTTGGTGCCAATTTCGTCAACATCATCGGGTAGCATCAAGTCGTCGATATCATCGATACTGATACCTTCTATATTTGTTTCATCCGCTATAAGTTCCTCGGGATCATCAAAATCACCCGGCGCAAATGTATCCGTTTCGGGCGGCTCGCTGTCAAAGTCAATATCCATCGCAGCGGCATCATCACCCAGGTCAAACGCGAGATCTTCACCGGCATCAACGATATCTTCATCGACAGCACTGGTGAGTGCAGTGGGTTCAAGATCGTCGTCGCCATCATCCAGCGAAGTGTCGTCCATACTCAGGTCGATAGCACCGGAAGCCTGATCGGAATCGTCATCTGTATCGAAATCGAATGCAGTGCCATCTTCGAATTCGTCGACCACGCTTATAAGCGCGGTGGCCTCGATATTCTCTTCTTCATCTTGCTGATCTGCTGAATCATCTGAGATGAATCCGAGAGTTTCTTCCATATCGAAATCCATCGACACATCGTCTGTCTCGGCTGCGGAATCATCCGTGCCTATATCCCCATCCTCGGGCAATTCGAAATCCATCGCGCCATCGTCGGCTGACTCTTGCTCGGCTTCATCTCCACCATCAAACGCAAATTCAAGCTCAGCTAAATCGTCTCCAGCTTCATCTGATGAGTCTGTGCCACCACCAATATTAGTGGCATCCGAACTATCTAGTCCTGACAAATCATCCAGATTTGGCAGTTCTTCGACTACCTCTGGCTCGGCTTCTTCTCGAACTACGGTTTCGACAAAATTCTGTGTATCGGTAAGATCTTCTGACTCTTCACCCAAATTAAAATCAGTCGTAGAAAAATTGGTATTGTCTTCGTTTGCGCCAATGTCAAAATCAGCAGCTTCGGGTTTGGTTACTCCTAAATCGGCCGTGCTAACGTCGCTATCTTTACCACCGGAGAACAAAGCGTTGTCCGGCGCTAATTCATAACCCATGGCCTGCACCCGAGCCCAATAGGGTTCCGCCGCCGCTCCCATCGATTTCAGTGTTTCGGCCTGTTCCGAGAATTTGGCTACATCTTTGGTAGCAAAATAAGTATCCAGTAATTTAGCCCGGTAATCGGCACGCTCTGGACTGGCATCAAGGCTTTGCTTCAATAGGTCTTCAGCATTGTCGTATAAGCCATAAGCCAGATAAACATCGACTTCGTTTAATGTATCATCCTGATCTTTAGGTGCGGGTTCTTGCGCTACAGTGTCAGCAACCTCAACCTGGGGTATAACAGCTGTAGGTGCCAAATCTTCCGCGTCATCTTCCAAATCCTGTGCACTCGGCACATTTATATCGGTTTCGCCTCCACCTTCCCCTTCCCCTGAGGCCAGATGTATTGGTGTAAATTCTTCTTCACTAGTAAATAGATCATCATCAGAAACGCTGTCGGTAACTCCATCTTCATCGGAGTCACTGCCCTTTCTGCGTTTATACATTACCAGTCCAAGCAGCAATACGACGATGCCGCCCAACGCACCAAGCATAATTGGATCACCCAGAATACTGTCCATCGATGGCAATAAATCCAGAACTCCTGTAAGCGTATCAAGAATTTCTGGTGGAATTATGCCGTCCAGCATCGAATCCGATTCTCGTACTGGTTCGGTAATTATGACCGGCGCAGGTGGTGTAACATTGGCCTCCTGTCTGGCGGCATCGGCGGCTGCCTCTGCTGCCAACATTTCTTCGAGCAGTGCTTCGTCCTCTTCTTCGCTTGAACTCGCGGCAGCCGATTCCTGTTCGGTTTGCCTGGCTGCTTCTTCTATTGCCTGTTCGAGAGCCGCTAGCTCCTCTGCTGCCTGTTCTGCTGCTGCCTGTTCTGCTGCTGCTTGTTCTGCTGCCGCTGCTTCGGCCAATGCGGTTTCTGCTGCCTCTGCCGCCTGGTCAGCCTGTAGTTGTGCGAGACTGTCGTCCTCAATCTCCACCATCTTTTGCAATTCCTGAACTTTGCTCAGGGTTGCTTCCAGTTCGGCGATTCGTGACTCCAGATCAGAGTTCTCGACCTTCGATGCATCGAGTTCTTCTTCGGCCAGCGCCAGCTGCCTGGCAAGCTCGTCGGCATCTACACCAGCACCCTGTAAATCGGCAGCATCGGAATCACCATCGCCGGGTGCAAGCAGACTCAAATCACTCAAGTCGCTATCACTAACGCCACTGGCACCGCTATCGCTGCCATCACCAGCCATGGCGACCGGTGTCGAGCCTGTTACACGCGCAACATAATTGTCCCATAGGCCATGTTGCTCGAGTACCTCAACATGCGCTTCGCGCTTGCTTATTCGATCTAACTGTTCACCGTCAGGAGCCCTTAAAACGGCACCGGCTTTCATGTTATTGATATTATCATCGTTGAAAGCTTCAGGATTCATGCGTTGTATCGCCAGCATCACCTGATTCATACTATGCTCGGAATCCTTGAACTGTGAAGCCAGACTCCACAGAGTATCTCCTTTCGCAACTCGCAAATCGCCGACAATCACTGGTTCTGATTCGTCGGCGATGATGGTCTGTATGTCTTCGCTTTCGCTGCCACTATCGGGTTCTTCCGAAACTGCGATCGGCTCAGTTATGGTTTGTTCGTCGCCCGATGTAGAAGGCGTAGAGGTCGCGATCGGCGTAACGGGTTCACTAATGGTTACCTCGTCAACTATCGGTTTGGTAATCGAAGTGGACGTTGTTGTTGATTGAGATATTGATGTCTGGGATATTGTTGGCTGAGATATTGTTAGCTGACTAGCAGTTTCAGCAGGCGCCGGGGTATCCGCGTAAAATGGTGGATCAAGTAATACCGTATACTCCCTTAATACGCGGCCTTTAGACCAGTCAGCCTCGACCAGGAAATTGAGAAACGGCTCTTTTACTGCGGATTTAGTAGTGACTGAAATTACCGCCGAGTCACCTTCCTCATTTTTCGTAACTGAGAACCTTAATTCGGAGAGATGTCGGGGTCGGGATAAGCCCGCGCGTTTGAATGAATCACGCGAGGCGAGCGTAACCAGTAAATCATCGATTTCACCGGCACGTGCGGAGATAACTTCTATTTCAGCATTTAACGGCTGGTTCAAAAAAGAATTGACTTCTATTTCGCCCAGACCTAACGCAAAACTGTTCGCTGGCAACGCAATACTTGCCAACCAGAAAGTTATAATTAGTCCCAGATTACGCACGTTTTGTCTCCTAAACACCCTACTGTATTTCTTATTAAAAGTGCAGAAAATCCATACACCTATCATACAATTAGAGAATTTACTTTAAAGAAAGCACATTCATAAGTAGATGTAACTATAGATTATAAAAAAGATTTTAGCAAAATATCTGTAACATTCGTGTAATTATTTGCCAATCCATAACGAATCGGGTCTGCAATCATCCAGAATTGTAAAGTATTAGCCTGATTTGGAGCTTGTTCAAGTCGATTTATAACACAGCCAAACGATCGATTACAATCGGAAATTGGGCTCGTTGCGGATGATTTAAGCTTCACCTTGCTGATACTTTTCAATATCGACTGACAGGCCTGTAAATCGACTTCAGAGTCAAATATCAACTGCACAGCTGCCGAAAAACCATGAAAAACAGGCACATCAACCACCTGGTGGGTGCATTTAATCGTATCATCGCCGATTAAACCCGCCAGATCCTGGTTAAAACAGCTGTCAGATGCCTCGGGAATAAGGTTAAAGGCGATTTGTAGCGGATATACCCGGGGTTTTGCTTCTTGGGAATTAAGCAACGCGATAGTCTGACTTGCCAACTCGTCAATTCCCGTCTTACCTTTCAGCTCTGCACTTCGCATCAAAACAGTATTTACATGTGTAATTGAATAATTTTGATGCAGCACTGGCAACACGCCTAACAGGCAGGACAGTTCCGCATCAGCTAACTTAAGCGATTGCTGGCTATAGGATATATTCAGTTTTGCATCTGCGTTCGCCGCAAACACGGGCTGATCGTCATCCTGTAATGTATGACTCAACAGTATCGCGTCCAGATTCGATAGTTTATCCTCGATTGATCGATCGTACTGCAACATCAATACCAGTGCACAATCAGAATAGTCGTATTTTTGTTGATCCTGAATCTTCAGGTAACTATCCGCGTAGGCCAGCCTAACACCGACATGCGATTCATCATCCAGCAATACTACCGAATCCGAGGTGATCTCGGATTCAGGTAATTTTTCGAGTATAGCTTCTGCGAACAAGCTATTGGCGTGTGTAATTGCAATCCTGCGTTGTTTCATCAATTACCGTTCCAACAGTATATTCAGCATTCGGCGCAATGGTTCGGCGGCGCCCCAGAGTAACTGATCACCCACGGTAAATGCAGCCAGGTATTCGCCACCCATATTCATCTTGCGTAATCTTCCTACCGGAATGTCCAGCGAACCGGTAACCGCAGCGGGTGAGAGTTGTTGCATGCTGATTTCTTTATCGTTTGCCAGCACCTTGACCCAGGCATTTGACTCGGCCAGCATTTGCCGAATTTCATCCATCGGTACATCGCGCTTTAGTTTCACTGTCAAGGCCTGCGAATGCGATCGCATTGCGCCAATGCGCACGCAGATACCATCGATAGGAATTGTATTATGCGAATTACCAAGGATTTTATTCGCCTCGACGCCGCCCTTCCATTCTTCCCTGCTCTGCCCATTTTCGAGTTGAGCATCAATCCATGGAATCAGGCTGCCCGCCAGGGGCACGCCGAATCGATCACGCGGATATTCCGACGAATTCAATTGCTGGTTAACCTTATGATCGATTTCGAGGATAGCCGAGCCCGGATCATCAAGTAAATCCGCGACACTAGAATGGATGCTACCCATTTGTGAAATCAGTTCGCGCATATGTTTGGCGCCGCCACCGGAAGCCGCCTGGTAGGTCATCACACTGATCCAGTCGATCAAATTATGTTCAAACAGCCCTGCCATAGCCAGCATCATCAGGCTCACAGTGCAGTTGCCACCGATGAAATCTTTCTTGCCTGCCACCAATGCATTATCGATCACTGACCGATTCACCGGGTCGAGCACAATTACCGTGTGGTCGTGCATACGCAGTGTCGAAGCAGCATCAATCCAGAACCCTTTCCAGCCACCGCTACGTAAATCAGCATATACGTTACTGGTATAGTCACCACCCTGACAGGTAACAATGACATCCATCGATTTCAGGCTGTCCAAATCGGTAGCATCCTGTAACGCGGGGATGTCTTTGCCAATATCAGGTCCAGCCAGTCCTACCTGCGAAGTCGTATAAAATACCGGTTCATTTATTTTCGCAAAATCATTTTCTTCCAGCATGCGCTGCATCAGCACGGAACCGACCACGCCACGCCAGCCTACAAATCCTACTCGTTTCATTATTTAATCAATCTCATCCACTAACTTACTAAAGCACGAAGCGCGGCAACCACCGCATCGCCCATTTCTACTGTACTCACAGCATTGCCGCCTTCGGCGATATCGGCGGTTCGAAACCCCTGATTTAGAACATTGCCAACAGCGGTATCGATCTGGTTAGCGAGCACCTGTTCACCCAGGCTATAACGCAACATCATCGCAACCGACAATAACGTCGCTAAAGGATTGGCAATACTCTTGCCTGCAATATCCGGTGCCGAACCGTGAATTGGTTCATACATGCCCTTGGCGTTGCTGTCTAGCGAAGCTGATGGCAGCATACCGATAGATCCGGTCAGCATTGCCGCGGTGTCAGACAAGATGTCACCAAACATATTGCCGGTTACCATGACATCGAATTGCCTGGGGTCACGCACCAGTTGCATCGACGCGTTATCGACGTACATGTGCGATAACTCGACTTCCGGGTAGTCATCTCCTACTCGAGTAACGACCTCTCGCCAGAGCTCCGAAACCTCCAGTACATTTGCCTTGTCGACCGAGCAAAGTTTTTTATTGCGCAGCATGGCAATATCAAAAGCCGAGCGCGCGATACGTTCCACTTCGTGTTCGGCATAAATTAGGGTATTGAAACCTTCGCGCTCACCGTTTTCGAGGTCTCGAATTCCGCGCGGTTTACCAAAATAAATACCACCGGTGAGTTCGCGCACTATCATGATATCAAGGCCCGATACGATTTCGGGTTTCAAACTCGACGCGCTTGCCAGCTGCGGATAGAGCATTGCCGGTCGCAAATTAGAAAACAACCCCAGCGAGGCACGCAAACCCAGCAACCCGCGCTCAGGCCTGAGGTCACGATCCAACGACTCGTACTGTGGGCCACCGACTGAACCCAAAAGTATGGCGTCAGCCTGCTGACATAGCGCCAGGGTCGCTTCCGGGAGCGGATGTCCGGCCGCATCAAACCCGGCACCGCCGATTGCAGCAAATTCCAGTTCCATCTCGAAGCCAAAATCCTGCTGCAAGCATTGCAACAGTTTCTCTGCTTCGTTAATAATTTCCTCTCCTATGCCGTCGCCCGGCAATATGGCTATCTTCTTGGTCATGGTCTAGCCCGTATATTGCATGAAGGGAAGGAAGTTCAGGGGAAATATGGCAAACAAGGTTGATCGATCGCCCGCCGATGCATAGCCGTAGCTACGCATCAAGAGGGATCGATCAAGATTGGCAGCCAGATTTTTCCTGACTTCGTTCAGGTACAAACTGTATTTTTCGTTATTCATGATTTTCGTGCCTAATTGTTTGATATTAATCATAAATTTCATAAGTTGTTACCGCCTTCGTGCAATATGCGGGCTAAGTACCGAGCCAGGGGGCTTTTTCATAATACATTTTTTCGAATGCCTTGATTTCTTCGGCATGCTGCATCGTCAACCCGATATCATCGAGACCGTTTAGCAGACAATACTTGCGGAATTCATCAATTTCGAAAGGTATTTCAAAACCGGCAGCGTTTGTGACCAGTTGATTTTCGAGGTCAACGCCTAATTGATAATCCTGCTGCTGCTCGAGCTCATCGAACAACTGGTCTATCAGGGTCGCGTTCAAAGCAATTGGCAAAAAACCATTTTTAAAGCTGTTATTGTAAAAAATATCGGCAAAGCTTGGTGCAATAACCACCTTAAAGCCAAAATCCAACAACGCCCAGACCGCGTGTTCACGTGATGAGCCACAGGCGAAATTTTCCCGGGCGAGTAGTATTTGTGCATGTTTGTAAGGATTTTTGTTCAACACAAAATCTGCATTGACGCGACGCTCAGCATTACTTTCTCCGGGAGCGCCCGGATCGAGATAACGCCAGTCATCAAATAAATTAACCCCAAAGCCGGAACGTTTGATCGATTTCAAATACTGTTTTGGAATAATCGCGTCAGTGTCGATATTAGGCCGATCAATGCCAGCCACAATACCGCTGAATTTTAGAAATTTTTCCATACTCACCTCAATTCAAATTACGTACATCGACAAAATGACCATATACGGCGGCCGCGGCCGCCATCGCCGGTGACACCAGGTGAGTACGGCCACCCTGCCCCTGCCTGCCCTCGAAATTACGATTCGAAGTCGAGGCGCAGCGCTCGCCCGGCTCGAGCCGATCGTCGTTCATTGCCAGGCACATAGAACAGCCCGGCGCGCGCCATTCAAAGCCCGCCTCGATAAATATTTTATCCAGGCCTTCGGATTCGGCCTGTTGCTTCACCAGGCCCGAACCCGGTACGACCATGGCCAACTTGATATTGTCTGCTACCTGGCGACCCCTGGCTACCGATGCTGCTGCGCGCAAATCTTCAATGCGCCCATTGGTGCAGGAGCCAATGAAAATTTTATCCAGTGAAACTTCGCTGCAAGGGGTATTTGCGCTCAGACCCATATAATCAAGCGCATTTTGCATGCCGCCGGATTTAACCGTATCGGTTTCAGTCGCCGGATCGGGGATACACTCGTTGATCGCAATTACCATTTCCGGTGAGGTACCCCAGGTCACCTGTGGTTCAATCGAAGCGCCGTCGATATGAATTTCGCGATCAAAAACCGCAGCTTCATCAGAATACAGGGTTTGCCAGTATGCCACTGCCTTATCCCAGTTTTCGCCGGTAGGCGCAAACGGACGTCCTTTGACATAATCAATAGTGGTCTGATCGCAGGCGACCAGGCCCGCACGTGCACCGCCTTCGATAGTCATATTACACAACGTCATGCGACCTTCCATCGACAGACTACGAATTGCTTCGCCGGCAAATTCTATGGTATGCCCAGTACCGCCGGCGGTGCCTGTCTCGCCTATAATTCTCAGCACGATATCCTTTGCCGTGATACCAGCGCCTACCGGACCGTCGATCATGACCCGCATGTTCTTCGATTTTTTCTGAATTAGACACTGTGTCGCCAAAACATGCTCTACTTCCGATGTTCCGATACCAAACGCGAGCGCGGCGAAAGCACCATGTGTCGAAGTATGCGAATCTCCGCAAACCACCGTCATACCTGGTAGTGTAGCGCCTTGCTCAGGCCCTATCACGTGCACGACACCCTGTCGAATATCACCCATTTTGAATTCGACCAAGTCATATTTATCGCAATTTTCGTTGAGCGTATCTACCTGCAGGCGAGAAACCGAATCAGTAATGCCTTTTTCCAGCCCTATGGTTGGCACATTGTGGTCCGGAACAGCAAGTATCGACTGTTTTCGCCAGAGTGGTCGATTAGCCAGTTGCAGACCTTCAAACGCCTGCGGTGAAGTCACTTCGTGTACCAGGTGCCGATCTATATATAACAGGCCCGTGCCACCTTCGTCGAGGCGAACCTCATGCATTGCCCAAATTTTGTCATACAGCGTTTGCGCGACCATCTTTAACCTCATTTATAGCTTGCGAAAATTCTACGCTTGTTTGTACAATAACTCTAATTCATATTTTTCATTATTTTAATAACTTATTGGAATATGCAGATATCACAAATTATCGCTTTTCTCGCAGTCGCCGAACACCAGTCATTCTCGCTCGCGGCCGAGCGCTTGCATATTACCCAGCCTGCGGTGAGCAAAAGAATTCGCCAACTCGAAGAAAATATGAAAACCACATTGTTCGATCGCATCGGTAAAAAAAGTATTCTTACCCCTAGCGGGCAGGCGCTAATACCGCACGCCGAGCGAATTCTGCTAGAGATCAAAACCTATAAGACCGGACTTTTGCACGAACACGATAAACCATCGGGTATCCTCAGCCTGGCTACCAGTCATCACGTCGGTCTGCACCGATTGCCACAGGTTCTGCGTGATTTCAAAATCGAGTATCCCGAAGTCGATCTTGATTTGCATTTCATGGACTCTGAAGATGCCTGTGTAGCAATTACCAACCATGAACTCGAACTTGCCATCGTCACGCTACCCGAATTTGCGGATGAGCGATTGAATCTGGAACCAGTCTGGATCGACATATTACAAATTGTACTGGCACCCGATCATCTACTGTCTAATTTATCTGAAATCAGTAGCGATCAATTACTCGAATACCCCGCCATTCTACCTTCAGCGGGCACGTTTACGCGGAAGATCATTAACAACTATTTTGTCACTAACAAGGATTCGATGAAAATTATCCTCGAAACCAATTATCTCGAGACTATCAAGGTCATGGTTTCGGCTAATTTAGGCTGGAGCATGCTGCCGATCAGCATGCTGGATAGCTCCGTCGTCGGCAAGCCACTCAGCGGCCTTGAGATTAAACGTTCACTCGGCATAGTCACGCACCGTGACCGAACGCTGTCACCGAGTTCAAGCGCAATGATCGCAATGCTGCGGCAGACGGGAATTTAAGATAAAAATATGAAGATAGTCACAGAAACCAATACAGCTACTGTATTGTAGATCGAATATTGATATAGTCTGGCGTCACACAAACCCATGGAGATTAAAATGCGCCAAACCATCAAATTTGCATTCTTGACAATAACACTTTGCATTGGCAGCAACGCTTTTGCTGGCAGCGTCAGTCGTGCCTTGTTTACTATTGGCGTTGATAACCGAGAGCCCGTGATCATGGTTGACAGCATCAGTTCTGACTCGTATACCTCGATTTCGTTTTTTACCGAACTGACGGATTTGAGCGGGCATACGATAACTCATCAGTGGATGCATAACGACAAGGTCATGTTCGAAAAAACTTTCGATGTCGGCGGTGCACGCTGGCGTGTATGGACCAGCAAAACGCTACTACCCGAGTGGACCGGCAGCTGGACGGTCAATGTTCTGGACGATGATCGTTCGGTACTGGAAAGTAAGTCTTTCGAGTATCAGTAAACTGGCTGCAAGGCACAATCATTAACAAAGTCATCCCGACCCCGCACACTGTGCGGGGTTTTTTGTGCCTTTCCAGGATTAACCCGCATGTTGCACGAAGGCGGTAGGGCATGATTTGGTTGAAACGAGTATTTTTCGCTCTTATCGCCCTGGCGATCGCTCAAATCGCCTTTTATTACCCACAGATGCCCGAGGTGGTTGCCTCTCACTTCGACGGGCCCGGTGCTGCTAACGACTGGTCGGGTAGAAACGGATTTTTTGGGTTTTATAGTGCGATGCTGGCGCTGTTGGTTTTAATCTTCATTTATGTTCCGCGATGGTCTGAAAAACGCGCCAGCTTTGGTATGAAAATCCCCAACCGCGAATATTGGCTCGCACCCGAACGTCTGCATCAAACCCGGGAATTCTTTCGCCGACAAATGTTGGTAATGGGTGTGGTGCATTTAAGCCTGGCTATTTTTACCATGCAGTTGGTAATCCAGGCAAATTTTGACCAGGCACCACGCCTGCATCACAGCATTGCCTGGGCACTGGGTTTATATTTCGTTATCCTGATCGGTTGGTTGATTTATTTTTTCCTGCATTTCAGAAAACCATGAGAACGAAAAATATTATCCACATGGTTTCCTGTCACGCCGAAGGCGAAGTCGGCAACGTCATCGTCGGCGGAGTGGCCCCGCCACCCGGTGACACACTGTGGGATCAGTCACGCTGGATCGATTCAGATCAGACATTGCGTCAGCTTGTGCTGAACGAACCACGCGGCGGCGTATTCAAGCATATCAATTTACTCATACCGGCAATAAATCCCGAGGCAAAATACGGTTTTATCATCATGGAACCCGGGTATACACCTCCGATGTCGGGCTCTAATTCGATTTGCGTATCGACCGTATTACTCGACACCGGGCTGATTGAAATGCATGAACCGGTCACTGAATTTAAACTGGAAACGCCCGGTGGACTGGTCAAAATCAAGGCTTATTGTGAGCAATGTAAAGCGCAAAGTATCGAAATTACCAACCTGCCGTCATTCGCCGACCAGCTCGACGCCATGCTCGAAGTTCCTGGCATTGGAACCCTCACCGTTGATACCGCCTATGGAGGAGACAGCTTCGTAATTGTCGATGCAGCGGCGCTGGGCTTCGAGATCAGACCGGATGAAGCACGTGATCTGGCCGAAACTGGAAAAAAAATTACCACCGCGGCAAACCAGCAGCTCGGTTTTTCTCATCCGAGCAACCCTGACTGGAACCACATTTCGTTCTGCCAAATAGCACGCCCACTGGACCACGAAGCCGGCATACCGGTCAGCCGAAACAGCGTCGTCATTGAACCGGGTAAACTGGATCGATCACCCTGCGGCACCGGTTGTTCGGCTAGAATGGCGGTACTGCATGCGAGGGGAATCATGAAAACCGGCGATCGCATGATCGGCCGCTCTATTATCGATTCACGCTTCGACTGCGCAATCGTTGGGGAAACCAGGGTTACCGATAAGAAAGCGATTATTCCATCGATTCGAGGTCGCGCCTGGATTACCGGCACGCATCAAATTATGCTCGATCCGGACGACCCCTGGCCCGAAGGTTATAGACTGACCGACACCTGGCCAATCTCGAATAAATCATAATTGGCATTACCAGAAAACCATATCCCCGCAAAGGTACAAAGCGTTATTAACGGGTATGCCATAAGACAAGCCCCGTGAACTGGACATGAATCGAAAAATTAACAATGTATAAATCAATTTAACCCTACCCTTCCTCTGCGCACTCTGCGCCTTTGCGAGAGATGCATTTTTTACTACAGATGACGCCCGTTAAATTCGAAATATCAAGGGAACCTCTGAACAAGTCCTATGGGGCCTCTGCGAGGCTTTAAGCGCAATCCGGACTCGCGTCGCCTAAAGCGCCTACTTTTGGTGCAACTTCTTGGCAGGCCGAAGCATGCCTGCGAAGTCGCGCCTTGATTCCGAATGGCGCTTGAAGCCAGTGATCCCCATAGGACTTGTTCAGAGGTTCCCAAGTTATCATCCAATTACACGGTCCGTAATCAATTGATCGATTTGCGCCGAATCCAGCTCTAGCAGCTCGCTTAATATCTGTTCAGTATGCTGTCCGAGTGTCGGTGGTGCTTTATCGTAAGTCATGGGTGTCTCTGATAATCGGATCGGATTAGCAACGCTGGGCACCTTTCCCGCAGTCGGGTGATTGAGTTGAAGTTGCATGCCGCGATGCTGAACCTGCGGATTGTCAAATACCTGCTCGATATTAGCAATCGGCCCACATGGGATACCTTTTTTATTGAGCTGATCGAGCCACCAGTCGGTGTTCTGTGTTCGCATGATTTCAATCAGGTCTGGAATCAGGAGATCGCGGTTTTTCACGCGATTACTATTCTTCGCGAAACGTTTATCGGTAGCCAGTTCCGCTCGCCCGGTGAGGTCGCAAAATCGCGCGAACTGCGAATCGTTACCAATCGCCAGAATAAGGTAACCATCGGCACTCCGAAATGCCTGGTAAGGCACGATATTGGGGTGAGCATTACCCAGTCGTTGCGGATTATTGCCGCTGGCGAGGTAATTCATCGCCTGATTAGCCAGCGTCGCAACCTGCACATCGAGCAATGCGAGGTCTATATATTGACCTTTGCCGCTGCGTAGCTGATGAATCAAAGCCGCCTGAATCGCGTTGGCCGCATACAAACCTGTCATCACATCAGCGAGCGCAACACCGGACTTCATCGGTTGTCCACCCGGCTCGCCGGTGATACTCATTAATCCACCCATCGCCTGGATCATGAAATCATAACCCGCGCGTTTGCTGTAGGGTCCAGTCTGGCCAAAGCCGGTAATCGAACAGTAAATCAGCTTCGGATTTATGGCTTTAAGGCTGGGATAATCGAGGCCGTACTTTTTCAATCCATCGACCTTGAAGTTTTCGATTAAGACATCGCAGTTCTCAACCAACTGAAGGATCAATCTCTGACCTTGCTGCGACGACAGATCGATACAAACCGAGTATTTACCCCGATTGGCGCCATGGAAATAGGCCGCTTCGGTGGTCGCTTCGCTCGATTCATCGGGCATATAGGGTGGCCCCCAGGCGCGGGTATCGTCACCCTGCCCCGGACGTTCGATCTTGATCACCTCGGCGCCGAGATCGGCCAACATCTGGCTGGCCCAGGGCCCCGCGAGAATTCGACTTAAATCAAGAACGCGAAAACCTGCAAGCGGGCCTGTCATTAAGAAAAAGCCTGTATACCTGTTTGCGCCCGACCCAATATTAACGCATGGATATCATGGGTGCCCTCGTAGGTATTGACCGCCTCTAGATTCATCATATGCCGAATCACATGAAACTCGTCCGAGACACCATTGCCACCGTGCATATCACGCGCAACACGAGCAATATCGAGCGCTTTGCCACTATTATTACGTTTCATCATTGACACCAGTTCGACCGGGCAGTTATCGGCATCCATTAAACGCCCCATTTGCAGGCAGGACTGCAACCCTAGGGTTATTTCGGTTTGCATATCGGCGAGCTTTTTCTGGATTAACTGCGTCGCCGCGAGCGGGCGACCGAACTGGTGACGATCCAGAGTGTATTGCCGTGCAGCGTGCCAGCAAAATTCAGCCGCACCCATCGCCCCCCAGGCTATGCCGTAGCGCGCACGATTCAGGCACCCGAACGGGCCTTTCAACCCGCTCACATTTGGCAGCAGGTTTTCCTCCGGCACAAACACGTTTTGCATCACAATTTCACCGGTGACCGAGGCGCGCAATGAAAACTTACCTTCAATCTTAGGAGTCGAGAGACCTTGCATACCGCGCTCGAGGATAAACCCACGAATCACAC